>OCPR01000739.1_pt1 | contig 31524 bp, 24 predicted proteins | sample 1538611 | NCBI WGS metagenome assembly OCPR01 (sample SAMN04571711, study PRJEB22368) | human gut metagenome | biome: human gut; material: stool | host: Homo sapiens | place: Luxembourg | collected 2012-09-28
CGAATCAATTTAACAAGCCCCAGCAAAAAGCCGGGGCTAATACTTCAATTATTTTAGGACATTTTCAAAAACGCTTGACAAAAATTTTTATTCTACTTTTTGAAGTTTTGACATATCCAATCCATGCCGGATCATCATCAGAATATCCCATTTTTAATTCTATGTACATTAAATTGTTAATCATTCTTATTCTCTCTTGATTCCAAATTTTGCAACATCTCAACAAACTGGAAGCTGTAAACCTGATTGTTCCTAAATTAACTGTGGCATACCATTGATAAACATATGCCATGCCTGTCATTTTTCGCACTAAGTTTCCATCCGTGCATTTCAACGATTTCTTTTGAGAGGGCAAGCCCTATTCCGCTGTTTCCGTTTTGTCCCGTATGAAAACGTTCAAACATATGGGAAAAATCCTCTGTGCTAAGTTCTCCTCCATCGTTCCAGATGGAAAGGACTTGATTTTTCCACGATATTTCGATTTGACTACACGCATATTTTACGGAATTAGTTATCAGGTTAGCAACAGCGTGTTCCAGCTTCTCCGGGTCTCCGTTGACATATCCTTCGTCCAGTTCTAACGATACTGAAAGGTTTCGCCTGTTCACAATTCCTTCAAGCGGCATCAAAATATCTTGAACCAGTGATGCCATTTCTATTGGTTCACACTTTAATGGTTCCGTACCGCTTTCCATTTTTGATAAATACAGGATATCCTCAATAAGTTTACTCATACGCTCCGTCTGAGACACTATCATTCTGCCCGCTTGAGAATAATCGGTAATGACTCCCATTTCAATCTCCTCCGCATATCCGCAAATTGCCATAAGCGGGGTTTTTAATTCATGAGATGTATTTTCAAAAAAGGTCTTCTGAGCTTTGTCATTTTGTTCAAGTTTTTTCCCGAGAAAATATCCAATGGCAGCACCGAGAGCGGCAATGACAAAAGCATCCAGCAAAATACCAAAACTGATTTCTTTTACGAGTTCTGGTTCGCCGGTAACATCCACATAAGCAAGTAATCTCTCATTGCCGTCTTCGTAATACTCTGTTCTGGCTTTCATATAATAAGTTGCTTCGTTAATTTTTGCCCTTTGTATTTTATCAGACGGGTGTGTTTCATACCAGTCAATAAGTTTCTTCTCTTTGGGTGTCAGAATCTGATATATGTCATCCCTGTTTTCTGAATCTGCCCCCATATATACAAGTGAGGCATAATATAAAGAGCCCGTATCATTTTCAGATTCGTAATTCAAATATTCGTCTGAATCCAAAGTAAAAGCGTATTTAATTGCCTTCTCAGCTCTCAGCTCTATTTTTTTATTAAAAACTATGTTCAGAATCAGCAGGCTCAAAAGCATGGCTGCCATAACGGCGGAACCTGTAAGTGCGGCAATTTTATAACGTGTCTTATTCATTACAATCCTCCAGTTTATAGCCATAGCCCCAGACAGCACTAATGCGAACTTTGCTGCCTGCTGTCTTCATTTTCTGCCTGACTCTTCTTACTGTCTCATCGACAACTCTGGTTTCTATCTCCGTAGAATCTATTCCCCATACTTTGTCGAGAATTTCATTCCGGGGAACTGCCGTTCCACCATGTTCCATAAGACATCCCAGAAGCGAAAATTCTGTCATAGTCAGACCAATATCATGTTCTTTCACAATGGCATTATGGTTCTCCCATGAAAAACACACATCACCAAAGGAAACATCTGCCTTTACCGGTATATTCATTTCAACTCTTCGGAACAACGCATTTACCCGGACAACAAGAAGTGACGGCGAAAATGGCTTAATCAGATAGTCATCCCCTCCATACATAAATCCCTTCATATGGTCAGACTCTGAATCCTTTGCCGTCAAAATAATAATAGGAACTGATGATATTGTCCTTAGCTTTTTACATATGGAAAGACCGTCTGAACCCGGCATCATAATATCAAGAATAACAAGATCACAGGGCTTCTCCTGAAAAGCAGAAAAGAGTGTATCACCATTCTTGTATGCTGTTACCTCATATCCGGCATTGGATAAAAATTCTGTGAGTATTTCTCGTATATCCTGTTCATCATCTGCCAAATAGATTTTTTTTGCCATATCTTTAACCCCATATGAGGGGAGTCCCTCAGAAATTCTGTGAGACTCCCCATATTATATCTTTCAAAATCAGTATATCTGTATTTTAGTTGCACCCTGCTTTCTCTTCAAGAGCGATTGCCTGTGCCTCCAAAGCATCAATCTCATCTAAATACTTCGCATAGCGAGAAGCAAATTCCTCTTCAGAGAGGTTATCAGAGCCGTTATAAATATTGTCATAGATTGCATCAATTTTATTGTAAATACCGTTAAGCTGATTGACTTCATCTTCGCTCAGATTTCCATAGTATCCCTCATACCACCCCGCTTTCTTTTCAAGCGTTTCAATCTGTGCGTTCAGTGATGTAATCTCGTCATCATACTTTGCATAGCGGGCTTCGATCTCATCGTCTGAAAGATCATCGTCCGTCCACACTTCCGCATCAATTTCTTCGATTCTTTCATATGCTTTCTGAAGCTGTTCTGCTTCCTCTGCGGTGAGCTTGCCTGTATCATACAGAGCACTATACTCATCCTCGGAATATTCATATTCCTCGTTGTCGATCCACCCAGCTTTTTTATCAAGCTCCTCAAGGCGATCCATGAGGGTATCGGTTTCATCCTGATACTGATCGTATCTGGCATAGATATCCTCATCAGAAAGACCATCTGCATCTTTCATTACCTCTTTGTCGATAGCGTCAAGTCGGTCATAAATGGAGTTAAACTCTTCAATCTCCTTCTGAGTGAGAGAACCATAATCTACATTTGTTTGTGTTACCTCTGATGTAGTCACTGTCTCATCCAGTGTCTCCTTCTGGGCAGCCATGGCAGGGATACCTGCGGATGTAGTCATTGCTGCTGCAAGTGCTATTACCATTCCTCTTTTGAATAATCTGTTCATCATTTTAGTTCCTCCTGATTTTTTATTTACCAGTTGTTCGGTATGGCTAAAGTATAGCTCAGGCAAATGTAAAAATATCCTTAGAACAGTCATGAAAATGTCAAGAAAGTGTAACAGCACAAGATTTCCTATAAAACCATATTTACTCTCGCCTCTTAAGGGTTACAATCTTTTTTCAAATACCCACAATTTTTCTAAATCTGCAATTCCGATTTACCTTCACTTTATTTTACCATAGTGCTTTCTAAAGTGCTATTCTAATATATACAAAAGTGTAAAAGAGCGATCTTTTCTCTCACCCTCACACATATACCATGTTTTTCAATATAATCTCTTCTGCACTAACTTTTATATTATTCATTAACCCAACCCACTTCATCTGATCCTGTACCTTTAATTCTTCAGTTACACCCTTTTTTCTTCCATCTGTTTCATAAGCATTTCCACCTGTTCTCTGGCTTCCTGATCTGTCTGATTCAGATGTTCATTCAGTTTCCCAGTCAATAACAGATACTGATACCTTGCTGATCTGTGTTCTTTTAAGAACTGCTTTCGTAACATTCCATATTTTCCATATGTCGGTTCTTCTTCGTTCAAAACCAGATCCGGCAAATAGTAATCTCCATGCAATGTATAACTCATTCCTTTTTTCTCATCATAAATCTGTTTTCTCATAGCTTTAAATCTCCAATCCTTTGTATTTTGTTTTATTCTTTTTACGTTGTTGGTTTTCCATCTGGCTCTTTTGAGTAGCCCATACCAACTGTCTCAGAACACTTCCCTTTGGCATTTGCTCCATTCGACGTTTTTCTTCCAATGCATTTTGTTCTTTAATGTCCTGCTGTACCACAGGCAGATATGCGAAGGTTTTCATTTTCTTCCCATACCTGCCTGTTTTTAATTTATTTGCTATTCTTTACAGCCTTATTTTAAACTTTTTACTCAACAGAAAAACCCCGGAAACCTTACGGTTCCGGGGTATCTTACGTTTGGACACAATGTACCTTGCGGTACTCTATTTATATAATTAAGATGTTATGCTAAAATTATTCGATAACTGTAGCAACACGTCCTGATCCAACAGTACGTCCACCTTCACGGATAGCGAAAGTAAGACCCTGGCTCATAGCGATTGGGTGGATCAGTTCGATTGTCATCTCGATGTTATCTCCAGGCATGCACATCTCTGTTCCTTCTGGAAGGCTGATAACACCTGTAACGTCTGTTGTTCTGAAGTAGAACTGTGGACGATAGTTGTTGAAGAATGGTGTATGACGGCCACCCTCGTCTTTAGTCAGAACGTAAACCTGAGCTGTGAATTTTGTATGGCATGTAAGTGTTCCTGGTTTAGCAAGAACCTGTCCACGCTCGATCTCGTTTCTCTGAACACCACGAAGAAGTGCTCCGATGTTATCACCAGCCTGAGCCTCATCAAGAAGTTTACGGAACATCTCGATACCAGTTACAACTACTTTACGAGTCTCTTCTTTGATACCAACGATCTCAACCTCATCAGATACGTGAAGAACACCAGCCTCTACTCTACCAGTAGCAACTGTTCCACGTCCTGTGATAGAGAATACATCCTCTACAGGCATAACGAATGGTTTATCTGTGTCACGCTGTGGATCTGGGATATAGCTGTCAACAGCATCCATAAGATCCATGATTCTGTCGCCCCACTCACCAGCTGGATCCTCAAGAGCTTTAAGAGCAGAACCTTTGATTACCGGGATATCATCTCCTGGGAAGTCATACTCGGAAAGAAGCTCACGAATCTCCATCTCAACCAGCTCAAGAAGCTCTTCATCGTCAACCATATCACATTTGTTCATGAATACAACGATGTAAGGAACACCAACCTGACGAGCAAGAAGAACGTGCTCTTTAGTCTGAGCCATAACACCATCGGTAGCTGCTACAACAAGGATAGCACCATCCATCTGAGCTGCACCAGTGATCATGTTCTTAACGTAGTCAGCATGTCCTGGGCAGTCAACGTGTGCATAATGTCTCTTCTCTGTCTGATACTCAACGTGTGCTGTAGAAATTGTGATACCACGCTCTCTTTCCTCTGGAGCTTTATCGATATCTTCGAAGTTCTCTACTACGTTTCCTGGAACTCTTTCAGCAAGAACTTTTGTGATAGCTGCTGTTAAAGTTGTTTTACCATGGTCAACGTGTCCAATAGTACCAATGTTACAATGCGGTTTTGTTCTCTCAAACTTAGCCTTTGCCATTTTAAAATGTCCTCCTTGATTAGTTGGCTCATTCTCTATAAAAATAGAGCGCCATATCGATTTTAAACTTGCTATCCTTGATTATATTGCAAATCAAGGATATTTGCAAGCTTTTTATTGTTTCATGTGAAATCCTGATTCAGCCTGTAGTTAAATCAGTCTTTCTTTGCCAGAACTTTTTCCTGAACACTCTTTGGAACTGGCTCGTATTTCTCGAAGAACATGGAGTAGTTACCACGTCCCTGAGTTCTGGAACGAAGATCTGTTGCATATCCGAACATTTCGGAAAGCGGAACATATCCACGGATCATCTTACCTCCGCCGATATCATCCATACCTTCGATACGACCACGACGGGAGTTGATATCACCGATAACATCACCCATGTAATCCTCTGGTGTGGTTACTTCAACCTTCATGATAGGCTCAAGAAGGATTGGAGCTGCCTTCTGCATAGCATCCTTGAATGCAAGAGAACCTGCAATGTGGAATGCCATCTCAGAAGAATCGACTTCATGATAAGATCCATCGTATACATTTGCATGTACACCAACAACCGGATATCCACCAAGGATACCAGCCTTCATAGCCTCTTCGATACCTTCTCCTACAGCCGGGATATATTCCTTCGGAATAGCACCGCCGACAACAGTAGACTCGAACTTGTACAGTTCTTCGCCGTTGGCATCCATAGGCTCGAATTTAACTTTACAGTGACCATACTGTCCACGACCACCGGACTGTTTAGCATATTTACTGTCTACGTCAACAGCCTTGGTGATTGTCTCTTTGTAAGCAACCTGAGGAGCACCTACGTTAGCCTCTACGTGGAACTCACGAAGAAGACGGTCAACGATGATCTCAAGGTGAAGCTCACCCATACCAGCGATAATGGTCTGTCCTGTTTCCTGATCTGTATGTGCACGGAAGGTCGGATCCTCTTCTGCAAGTTTTGCAAGAGCCTCACCAAGTTTGCCCTGTCCTGCTTTTGTCTTAGGCTCGATAGCCAGCTCGATAACTGGTTCCGGGAACTCCATGGACTCAAGGATTACTGGATGCTGCTCATCACAGATTGTATCACCAGTTGTGGTGAATTTGAATCCGATAGCTGCAGCAATATCACCGGAGTAAACCTTATCAAGCTCCATACGCTTGTTAGCATGCATCTGAAGGATACGGCCAACACGCTCTTTTTTGCCCTTTGTAGAGTTATATACATAGGATCCGGAATTCATTGTTCCTGAATATACACGGAAATATGCAAGTTTTCCAACGAATGGGTCTGTCATGATCTTGAATGCCAGAGCGGAGAACGGCTCTTCATCAGAAGAATGTCTCACGGTCGGGTTTCCATCCATGTCAACACCATCAATTGGTGGAATATCTGTTGGAGCAGGCATGTACTCCAGGATAGCGTCCAGAAGTTTCTGAACACCTTTGTTTCTATATGCAGAACCGCAGCATACCGGAACAGCTGTACACTCGCATGTACCTTTTCTCAGAGCTGCTTTCAGTCTGTCTGTGCTTGGCTCTTCGCCCTCAAGATATTCCATCATGAGATCGTCATCCAGCTCACAGATCTTCTCGATCAGTTCTGTATGATAAAGCTCAGCATCTTCTTTCATGTCTTCCGGGATATCGGTGATAGTGATATCATCGCCCTTCTCATCATTGTAGATGTAAGCTTTCATTTCGAATAAGTCGATGATTCCCTTGAAGTCATCTTCTTTTCCGATTGGCAGCTGCAGGCAGATTGCATTTTTACCAAGACGAGTCTTGATCTGCTCTACTGCGCCGTAGAAGTTTGCACCAAGGATGTCCATCTTATTGATGAATGCCATACGTGGTACATTGTAGGTATCAGCCTGACGCCAAACGTTCTCAGACTGTGGCTCAACACCACCCTTTGCACAGAATACGCCGACAGCGCCATCCAGTACACGAAGGGAACGCTCAACCTCAACAGTAAAGTCTACGTGGCCTGGGGTATCAATGATGTTGATACGATGCTCCAAAGCGCCTGGCTTCGGTTTGCAGTTCTCTTCCAGTGTCCAGTGACATGTTGTTGCAGCGGATGTGATTGTGATACCACGCTCCTGCTCCTGCTCCATCCAGTCCATGGTAGCAGTACCTTCATGAGTATCACCAATCTTGTAGTTGACACCTGTATAGTACAGAATTCGTTCTGTAAGAGTTGTCTTACCTGCATCGATATGAGCCATAATACCAATGTTTCTGGTTCTCTCGAGCGGGTATTCTCTACCTTCTTTTCCAGCCAATGGATTTTCCTCCTTGATTAGAAGCGATAGTGAGCAAATGCTTTATTTGCTTCAGCCATCTTATGCATGTCTTCTTTCCTCTTTACAGATGCTCCGGTGTTATTGGCTGCATCCATAAGCTCGTTAGCCAGTTTCTCTTCCATGGTCTTCTCGCCTCTCTTGCGGGAGAACATGGTGATCCAGCGAAGAGCCAGAGCCTGACGTCTGTCAGCTCTTACCTCGATCGGAACCTGATAAGTAGCTCCACCGATACGTCTTGCTTTAACTTCAAGCTGAGGCATTACGTTGTTCATTGCCTCTTCAAATACTTCAATTGCTGGCTTGCCAGATTTTTCTTCCATTCTGGCGAATGCTCCGTAAACAATTTTCTGTGCAACACCTTTCTTACCATCTAACATGATGTTATTGATAAGCTTTGTAACAACTTTATTGTTGTACATCGGGTCTGCCAGAACGTCTCTTTTCTGAGTATGTCCTTTACGTGGCACGTTACTTCCCTCCTTAATCATCCTGATTATCTCATCGGTACTCACGCAGTAAACTATTGCATGTTCGCACTGGTAATGGTCCTATATTTAACCCGCAACCGACAGGGTATATGGAATACCGTACAAATCTCTATAGTCTCCGCAGCAATACGGATGGATTATTTTTTAACTTTCGGTCTCTTAGCGCCGTATTTGGAACGGGCCTGTTTTCTGTTAGCAACACCTGCGGTATCAAGAGTACCTCTGATGATGTGGTATCTTGTACCAGGTAAGTCCTTAACCCTTCCTCCACGGATCAGAACAACGCTATGCTCCTGAAGGTTGTGACCTTCTCCTGGGATGTAGCTTGTTACTTCGATTCCGTTGGAAAGACGAACTCTGGCGATTTTTCTAAGAGCTGAGTTAGGCTTCTTAGGAGTAGCTGTTTTAACAGCTGTGCAAACGCCACGTTTCTGTGGTGCAGACTGCTCAACTGCTTTCTTTCTTAAAGAGTTATAAGTTCTCTGCAGAGCCGGAGCTGTAGATTTCTTAACAGCTGTCTGGCGTCCTTTTCTTACTAACTGGTTGAATGTTGGCATTCCATTTCACCTCCCGATTTATTTCTCCATAGATTGTTCTATGGGGTTTCCTTGCGGTTGCTATTATCTTAGTAAGCGCGGAAAAAAATGCCTTATTTCGCACGCTTTTTGATTATATCCTGTCTGCATATCTCTGTCAAGGTGTTTTTCATCAATTTTTCCTTATTTTTTCAAGGTTTTTACAATTTATCACGATGAATTATAAATAGGTTTCTTCTTATTAAAATGTATTTTATTATCAAGCTGTGGTAAATGAATTCAGATGAAATATACATAAACCAGATGTGCGAAATTGCGTGAACAAATTTTTCACCTTCTTTAAGAACAGTTGTGAAAACCCAACTTTACATTGCATTCACGTCTCCGCATTATTATAATAAGAAAAAAAGAACTGTTCAGTACCTTCTCAGTATACGCTTTGTAGAATACTGCCAGCTGAATAGTTAAAAAATCATTACGAACAGGAGCATACATATGCGTTTTCCAAAAGCAATTGCTAAATCCAAGGGATTCTCCCGGATTTTTGCATTTGGACTCATAATTTTTTCCGGAGCAGGACTTATAAATCTGTGCACAGTCTGTGCAGAGACCACTGACGAGCTTCAGGGGCCGCCTGTGGTCCAGTCACATATAATCGGTATTGATCCCGGTCATCAGGGTCCAAATGTGGATATGAGTGACCTTGAACCTCTTGGTCCAGGTTCCACAGAAATGAAAGCCAAAGCCTCAACAGGAACCCAGGGAACTTTTTCCGGTCTGCCTGAATACCAGCTGAATCTGGATGTTTCTTTGAAGCTGCAGCAGATTCTGGAAGACCGTGGCTATCAAACAGTTCTCACCAGAACGGATAATGATACTGCCATCAGCAATAAAGAGCGAGCTGAATATGTAGCTGGACAGGGGGCTGAGGTTTACGTGCGCATCCACGCCAATGGTGCTGAGTCTTCCTCTGCTGCCGGTGCACTTACCATTTCTCCCTCCTCTTCCAATCCTTATGTATCCCAGCTCTATGATGATTCCAACAGCCTTTCCCAGTGCATTCTGGATGCCTATTGTGACGCAACCGGATTTGAAAACCGCGGCGTAACATATGCCGACAATATGACTGGAATCAACTGGAGCACCATTCCGGTAACTATTGTGGAAATGGGATTTATGACCAATGAATCTGACGATCTGAAAATGAGTGATCCGGATTTTCAGGACACAATGGCATCCGGAATCGCTGATGGGATTGATGCATATTTTGAGGAAAAATAAATCTGGATTTACTGCCATAAAATAATGTCTCTTCCAGATATTTCATCGATTCGAAAGGAGAACTTATGAAAAATAATAGAAAGAAACAAACCTCTTCTTATCTGCTGATTTTTCTTGGCATTGTCGCTGCTTTACTGATTCTTATCATTCTTTACCTTACTTTCTTCAGAAAGGACAGCCAGAGCAGTATTAATCTGACAAAAAATGATTCAGCAACAGACCAGACTGAAGATTTCACTGACGGTGAAACTTTCGGATTTACCTCTGGTGACGAGACTTCTGATGACGCCGACCAGAGCGGCTTTATTTCTGATGATGGAAGTTCCGACAGCGAAGCTTCTACTGATGATTCTTCTGGCCAGGGGCCTTCCCAGAGAGAAAGTGCAGGGCCTGTACAGTCTTCTCCAGCTCCGGAGGAAATAACGGTTCCTTATCAGACTCCTGCTGCCAATGCAGAACCAATAGATCCTTCCCAGTCATCCGGTTCCGACTCCTCTCAGACAACAGATGGCACTTCCCAGGGAAAAAAAGATTCTTCCATGACAGCTATTACTCCTGAACTTTCTGATGATGGCACCATCTCTCCCTCCCACGGAAGTTCTGCTTTTGACAACAAGTCCGATGAAAAGATAAATACTCTGGTCACTCAGGTCCAGTCCCAGCTTCCTGGGGCAAACGGTTCCTGGAGTGTTTATATCTGTGACCTTGCAGACGGCTCAGAGGCTACGATCAATGATTCCCCTATGCAGGCAGCCAGCCTGATCAAGCTTTTCATTATGGGTGCAGTATATGAGAATTATGATTCTTTGTCCCAGCAGTATGGTTCTGCCACCCTGGATTCTTATCTGACACCAATGATCACAGTCAGCGACAATGACGCGGCAAACAGTCTGGTTTCCTGCCTGGGAGGTGGCGACAGCACTGCAGGTATGCAGAAGGTAAATAGTTTCTGTCAGTCTCACGGCTACACCAATACTTCCATGGGACGACTGCTTCTTGCCAGCAACGAATTCGGAGATAATTATACTTCTGCCTATGACTGTGGAAAATTCCTGAAAGAGATTTACCAGATCTGCTCTGGTACTACTCAGACACCCAGCCTTTTACATGCAGAAGAAATGTATTCCCTTCTAAAACAGCAGCAACGTACTAACAAGATTCCAGCAGCCCTGCCAGAGGGTGTCAGCGTTGCCAACAAAACCGGTGAGCTTTCCGATGTAGAAAATGATGCCGGAATCCTGTACAACGCACAGGGTGGAAACGATCTGGTCATCGTCTTCCTTTCCCAGAACCTCTCCAGCCCGGGAGAAGCCCAGAATACAATTGCACAGCTTAGCCGCAGTATTTATCTCTACTATAATGATTAACCTTAATTGCTATTAAAAATGCGCAGTGCCTCCAAACAACACTGCGCATTTCTATATTAAGAAATTACCTACTCCTCTTCCCCATTCTCTTCATATGACATTTCCCATATCTCTGAAAAAACAGCCAGCGGACAATCCGTCAAAAGACACATCAGCAGGAAACATTCGTATGGGTTCACAATATAAATCTCGCTCATTCCACACTTCTTCAGAATTCTCTGCGCTTCCTCTATGAAATGATGGTATCTGTCATAGGGATCATCATCCTCCATCTCCTGAGACACAATAAAGAACTCCAGCGTAAGAAGATCAAACCGCTCTACCGGGAACTTGTGATTCAGAATATTGGTAATTCTCTGTCTGCTGAACCTCTTCTGGCTGAAATGTTTCGCCAGGATAGAGGCTGACATTTTTTTCAGATTTCCCATCTTATTGATAGGAATACCATTGCAGATTACCTTCTCCAGGTCAGAAGGAGTAATATTCTCCGGTTTCCAGACCTTATCCCGGCCTTTCTCCTCCTCATCCTTCTGATACATGGCTGCAATGATCTGCTTCGCATGTTCCAGAAGGCGCAGGAACTCCTGAAATGCCTGGCTCTTCTCATTCATTGGATCATCCCAGCCAGCTTTCAGGCATGCCAGATATTTCAGCAATTTTTCCTCTGTATCTATGGTAAAATCGCCGCTGATTACTTCCGCCACTTTGCCTTTATCTGCTGCAGGTTCCATGGATTTGTAATTCTCTTTATATTCCTCTGCCTTGCTGTAAGGAAGCTGCTTACTATAACAATACCAGTAGATCACTTCCTCTGGATTATGGAAATCAAAATCCTGCTCCTTCAGCACCCTTGTCAGAAAGTCTGAAACATCCTCCGCGCTCATGCGAAGCCCGAAGCCCAGCAAAAATACAGTTTCGCGCTTTACTGAGGCCTGGGTAAGCCAATTGTTCACCAACGCAGGAAGCTTAGTTGAAGTAGGATTCATAGACTTGGGTGTGTAGGTTTCCCGGAAAGAATCAACTGCAATATCTCTGTATACCTCCTGGGGCACTTCTCCAAACGGTTCCTCAATCCCGGCTCTTTCATAGATATATCTCTTCAAATGATCTCCGAACGAAACCAGCTCCATCTCTTTATATAAATAATGAAAAATAACGTCCGCATCTTCATCCTCAAATCCATCCAGACTGACTACCTGACGAAATCTCTGGGCAGCCCTTCTGGTAAATTCAAAATCCTTTACGGAATCAAATGCCACTGTCTGTTCAAAATCAAGATCCTGCATACGATTTTTCATCATAAATCACCTTCATTTTCCTATAATCAACTACTTAAATTGTGAAAAAATTTGCCCTCTGATTTATCCCTTCTTCTGCAAAAACCAGGTTTTGAACGGCCGATTATCTGCCCTTACCTCGCAGAGAATGATCGTAGTATTATCTCTGGCCCCTTTATCCAGTACCCTTGTTAAAAGAGTATGGGCAATATCACGAACTGAGTCTTCCTGCTTCATAATTTCTTCAATCTCGCGGTCAGATAACATATCTGTTACCCCGTCTGAGCAAAGCAGATAACGGTCCCTGTCCTGATAAGGAATTGCCGCAATGGCAGGTTCCAGCTTCATCTCGGTCTCCTCCACTCCCAGAAACTGAGTCAGGGGTGCTTTCCCAAATCTGCAGCTTTTCAGCACATGATCTCTGGAAATCTGGGAAAACTCCCCCTTGGAAAACCGATAAATCCTGCTGTCTCCCAGATTACAGATATACGCTTCTTTTTTCCCAAAAGCAATCATCGCCATAGTAGTACCCATGGCACTGATCCGTTGTTCCCGACCGTAATCGCATACAGCCTGATTCATATCCCTACAGGCTTCCGTAAGAAAAAGCTCTGGTGCTTTACGAAGCATCCCCTTATTTTCCCTATAAAAATGCTCCAGGCTGTCAGAAGCAAGCCAGGCAGCCATTTCCCCCTGGCTCTCCCCTCCCATGCCGTCAAAAACAGCCATTACCGGAAGGCTCTCCCGAAGTCTGAGACCAGTACGGATTTCTTCTGTTCCATGATTACTCACTGGAAGGTGCTCTCCACAGCACCAGAAATTGTCCTCGTTATTTGGTCGCACTTTCCCTGCATGGCAGGTATATGCATAATCAATATGATATGTCATTCTATTCCTCTTCGCCTGTCTGTCGATGTTCCAAAGAATCACAGCCACTTCTTATATGACCGGTATCATCATTCATCTAACTGCTCCAGCGCATTTTTCCAGTATTTCTCGCCACGCTTGGTGTACTCAGTACTGTCATTCTCCTTATCGTGGACAGTTCCGTCTGTATCGATCCAGCGGATCAGTTTGCCACGCTTGTCATAGTAATATAATTCCTTCTTATTACCGGTCCATACATATGCAAAAAACAGACGTTCATCCCAATAATAATACTCCTCATAAACTCCATCTTCGGATGTCTCCGGATAAATCAGCGCTTTCACCAGTTTCCCGTTGCTGTCATAGTAGCGAAGCCGGTCGCCTTCCTTGCCAACTTCCTCGCAGTCCGGAAGTTCGCTTACAATTGTATTCGCCTGCTCCTTAATTGTCTGAATTGAAGTAGAAAATTCATCAATTTGAGCAGTACTGTTATCATTAGCTTCCAGAACTTCCATAACGTTCTCCGTATTTTGAGCCTTGCGATTCTCATCATGGATTAATTTCATATAAACACCAATAATAATGCATGCCGCAAGCGCCACTACAATAAGGGAAACTGTCCATGGTGAAATCTGTCTTTCCTGGTTCCACCCGCTTCTCTGCTGCTTCCTTCGCTTAGTGGAAGAGGCATTTACTGACTGTTTCTCATAATTTTTCACTGCATTTTTCGCAGGCTTTCTGAGCTGTGCCTCTTCTTCCCGGACAGCTTTCTCAATCTGAGGGTCTTCTGCCACATGGGTCCGCTCCATACGGTCTTCCGGCTCCTGAGGGGCATATCTTCTCTGATCCCGCTCAAGTTCTGCTGAATTTGTCAGCTCCCACTGGGACTTCTCCCACTCTTTCTCTGCATTCACCGGTGCCAGACGAAGCTTCTCCAAATCCCGCAGCATATCTTCTGGTTTCCTGTAACGTTTCCCCGGCTCATATGCACATGCTTTTAGTATAATGTGGGAAAAAGCAGCACTGGCATTAACTGGTGCCGGCATTTTCTCCCCTGCCATTCTCCGTGCAAGGGCAGTCTCTTTATCTCTGTATGTAATCAACTGCTTATCCAGCGAAAGAAAAGGCAGCCTGTTCTGATTCATCAATTTATATAATACAATTCCAAGGGAATAGATATCAATACTGCTGTCGTACTTCTCACCCTTGTAAATCTCCGGTGCCATGTAGGAATAGGTACCTTTCTTGGACATATTGCTCATGGTATGTGCCTGTTCCCTGGCAATTCCAAAGTCACCCAGCTTAAAATCACCGAATCTGGACACAAAAATATTCTCCGGTTTCACATCACGGTGAATAATATTCAATTTCCTGCAATAAATCAATGCCATAGCCAGGTCACAGCCAAGTTTGATCACTTCCTTCTCAGTAAGCTCCTTGCCTGTGCAGTAATCCATAAAGCTGGTAAGATATTCCATTCTTATGGAAATGTCCCAGCCGATCTCATCCAAATATTCCACCACTTTGAAATCTTCAAATGAAACCACATGGGAATTTCCGCAAAAATGCTCCATAGTATATATTTCCTGAATGCAGTCTTCTACCAGATTTCGAAAATATTCCCTGGTAGACTGCTCATTATTCATCTCTGAGCGTACGCTGTCAAGTTCTCCCTTACTTGCCGGTATGGATATAATCTTGATTGCGGAGTAAAAAGAACGGCCTCGTTCTGTCCGCTTCGCTTTATACACTTTCCCAAAGGATCCTTCGCCTATTTTCTCTATAAGTTCCCATTCTGGCCAGACGGAAACCGGAACATCTTTATCCATGTATGTTCTCCCTCCTCGAACGGGTAATGACTTTTTAAATGGACTGGCAAGTCTTCCCCGTCACGATACACAGAAATCATGGTTTACGTGATTTCGCACCGCTATTCTCGGGTTTTCTGTGAACTACTTTTCCCCCAGAACACCTCGCGGAATACTGCCTTCTGAATAGTTACATAAAACATTATACAGGAATCTTACCACAAATGATAGACCAGGTTGTATTTTCCTCTATCCATATTTTTCCTTACCCTCGCCTACGGCGGATTGTCTCAAGCAGCATTTCCCTTGCTGCTGCAGTGTGTTCCTGCCGGGCTGCACTTTTTTGTGTAACTGTAAGTTCCATAGAATTCTCTGTTACACAAAAATCCCCCAAAGCAACATTTCTGTCACCCTGGGGGATTTCATATTTTATCGTTTATTCTTCACTGTCTTCAGAAGAATCCTCATCCTCAAATGTATCCTCATCCTCATCCACTGCAAGATCTGCCTCATCAGCAGTCTCCAGCTCTTCTGAGTCTTCCGCTACATCCAGCACATCCTGATCCTCGTCGTCCATTTCATCAAATTCGATTTCTTCTGGCTCTTCCGGCATTCCTGTATCAAGCTCTACATCGCTGTAGCACTTCATACCTGTACCAGCTGGAATCAGTTTACCGATGATTACATTCTCTTTCAGACCGATCAGATGGTCAACCTTACCTTTGATGGCAGCTTCGGTCAGAACCTTGGTAGTCTCCTGGAAAGAAGCAGCTGATAAGAAGGAATCAGTTGCCAGAGATGCCTTGGTAATACCAAGCATTCCCTGTTTTCCAATTGCAGGACGTAATCCCTCAGCTTCCAGTTTCTCATTTACTTCCTCATACTCGAGGAAGTCAACAAGTGTACCTGGCAGGAACTCAGAATCTCCGTTATCCTCGATACGGATTTTCTTCAGCATCTGATGAACGATAACCTCGATATGTTTATCGTTGATCTCAACACCCTGAAGACGGTATACACGCTGAACCTCACGGATCATGTAATCCTGAACTGCACGAACACCCTTGATTCGAAGGATATCATGCGGGTTTACACTACCTTCTGTAAGCTCATCACCAGCCTCCATAACCTGTCCGTCCATAATCTTGATACGGGAACCGTATGGAATCAGGTAAGTCTTGGAATCACCAGTCTCCGGATCTGTTACGATGATCTCTCTCTTCTTCTTGGTGTCATTGATTGTAGCAACACCCTTGATTTCAGTGATAACAGCAAGTCCTTTCGGCTTTCTTGCCTCAAAAAGCTCCTCGACACGAGGAAGACCCTGTGTGATATCTCCACCGGCAACACCACCTGTATGGAAAGTACGCATGGTCAGCTGTGTACCTGGCTCACCGATAGACTGTGCAGCGATGATACCGATGGACTCACCAACCTGTACCGGCTCACCGGTAGCCATGTTTGCGCCATAGCACTTCGCACACACACCAACCTTACACTTACAGCTCAGGATGGTACGGATCTTAACCTGCTCAACAGCACCTCCGGTAATGTTGTCTACACCCTCTTTCATGATACGTGCAGCACGCTTCGGAGTGATCATGTGGTTTGCTTTTACAAGGACTTCGCCCTCTTTATTCTTAATGGTCTCGCAGGAGAAACGACCTGTGATACGATCCTGAAGGCTCTCGATCTCCTCCTTGCCATCCATGAAACCTTTTACATACATACCGGAAATCTCTGCTCTGTTCTCACAGCAGTCCATCTCACGTACGATCAGATCCTGAGATACGTCAACAAGACGTCTTGTCAAGTAACCGGAATCGGCTGTACGAAGAGCGGTATCGGAAAGTCCTTTACGAGCTCCATGAGCGGACATGAAATATTCCAGTACGTCCAGACCCTCACGGAAGTTTGACTTGATAGGAAGCTCGATTGTATGTCCGGTTGTATCGGCCATCAATCCACGCATACCTGCAAGCTGTTTGATCTGTTTATCAGATCCACGGGCACCAGAGTCAGCCATCATGAAGATGTTGTTGTACTTATCAAGTCCGGAAAGAAGTGCATGAGTAAGCTCATCGTCAGTCTTCTTCCAGGTATCCACAACCTCTTTATAACGCTCTTCCTCAGTAATAAGACCACGTTTATAGTTCTTTGTGATCTTATCTACAGTATCCTGTGCAGCCTTGATCATCTCAGGCTTCTGCGGCGGCACGGTCATATCAGAAATAGATACAGTCATGGCAGCTCTTGTAGAATACTTGTAACCCATAGCTTTGATAGAGTCCAGAACCTCAGCAGTCTTGGTTGCTCCGTGAGTATTAATAACTTTTTCAAGGATCTGTTTCAGCTGTTTCTTACCAACCAGGAAGTCAACCTCAAGAAGAAGTTCATTTCCCGGAATGCTTCTGTCAACAAATCCAAGATCCTGCGGCAGGATCTCATTGAACAGGAAACGTCCCAGTGTAGACTGTACATTGCCTGTGAAAGTACTTCCATCCGGCATTATCTTGCTGCAGCGGACAAGAATCTTGGACTGCAGAGTAATTACCTGGTTCTCATATGCCAGAATTGCCTCGTTTACACTCTTGAAGAACTTGCCTTCTCCCTTGTTTCCAGGTCTTTCCTGTGTCAGATAGTAAATACCAAGAACCATATCCTGTGAAGGAACAGCTACCGGTCCACCATCAGAAGGTTTCAGAAGGTTGTTCGGAGACAGAAGCAGGAAACGGCACTCTGCCTGTGCTTCCTGTGACAGCGGAAGATGGACAGCCATCTGGTCACCATCGAAGTCAGCGTTGAAAGCGGTACAAACAAGCGGATGAAGCTTAATAGCCTTACCTTCTACAAGGATCGGCTCAAACGCCTGGATACCCAGACGATGCAGTGTAGGTGCACGGTTCAGCATAACCGGATGTTCTTTGATAACGTCTTCCAGAACATCCCATACAGCTGGCTCAAGCTTCTCTACCATCTTCTTGGCATTCTTAATATTGTGAGAGGTGCCGTTTGCTACCAGTTCTTTCATAACGAAAGGCTTAAACAGCTCGATTGCCATCTCTTTTGGCAGACCGCACTGATAAATCTTCAGCTCTGGTCCAACAACGATAACGGAACGTCCGGAGTAGTCAACACGCTTACCAAGAAGGTTCTGACGGAAACGTCCGGATTTACCTTTCAACATATCAGAAAGGGATTTCAGGGCTCTGTTTCCAGGACCTGTAACCGGGCGGCCACGACGACCATTGTCGATCAGGGCGTCAACTGCTTCCTGAAGCATACGTTTCTCATTGCGGACAATGATATCCGGAGCACCAAGCTCCAGCAGTCTTTTCAGACGATTATTACGATTAATGATTCTTCTGTACAGATCATTCAGGTCAGATGTTGCAAAACGTCCACCATCCAGCTGTACCATAGGACGAAGATCCGGCGGGATTACAGGAACAACATCAAGAATCATCCACTCAGGACGGTTTCCTGACTCACGGAAAGATTCAACAACCTCAAGACGTTTGATGATCCTTGCACGCTTCTGGCCTGTTGCCTTAACCAGCTCTGCCTTTAATTCAGCGGAATCCTTCTCAAGGTCGATAGCCATAAGGAGCTCTTTGATAGCCTCAGCACCCATGCCTACGCGGAAGTTATTTCCGTAAGACTCACGGGCATCCTGATATTCTCTCTCAGTAAGGATCTGCTTGTACTGAAGTCCGGAATCTGCCGGATCCAGTACAATATAATTTGCAAAGTAAAGAACTTTCTCCAGTGTTCTTGGAGTCAGATCCAGGATAAGTCCCATACGGGACGGAATACCCTTGAAATACCAGATATGGGAAACAGGAGCAGCAAGCTCAATGTGACCCATACGCTCTCTACGAACGGAAGCCTTGGTAACCTCAACGCCGCATCGGTCGCAGACAACACCTTTATAACGGATTTTCTTATATTTACCACAGTGGCACTCCCAGTCCTTGCTTGGTCCGAAAATTCTTTCACAGAAAAGTCCGTCTTTCTCCGGTTTCAAGGTACGGTAGTTGATGGTTTCCGGTTTTGTAACCTCACCTCTTGACCACTCTCTGATCTTTTCCGGGGACGCCAGTCCGATTTTAATGGCATCAAAAGTCATTGGCTGATATGTTTCATTGGTATTGGTTGATTCTGCCATGTATTCTTTTCCCCTTTCTACTCTTCGATATCATCGTAGGAATCGTCGATTTCGGATTCATAATCCTCTTCTTCGTCCTCGTCCACATCAACAAGTTCCTCTCCGTCAAACTCCTGCTTGGTATAGCCATGTTTGCTGAAGGATTCCTCTCCTCTGTGGCCGCGGGAATCTCCCTCGATAACTGCACGAAGATCGGTTTCGCCGTAATCTACATTCTCCATGATCTGAACTTCTGTCTGATCATCTTTGAGCACACGTACATCCAATGCCAGGGACTGGAGCTCTTTAAGAAGAACCTTAAAGGATTCCGGAATACCAGGCTCAGGGATGTTATCACCCTTGATGATTGCTTCATAAGTCTTCACACGACCGACTACATCATCGGATTTAACTGTCAGGATTTCCTGGAGTGTATAGGATGCACCGTATGCCTCCAGAGCCCAAACCTCCATCTCTCCGAAACGCTGTCCACCGAACTGAGCTTTACCACCCAGTGGCTGCTGTGTAACCAGAGAGTAAGGACCTGTGGAACGGGCATGGATCTTATCATCAACCAGATGATGCAGTTTCAGGTAATGCATGTGTCCGATTGTGGTCGGACCGTCGAAGAACTCTCCGGTACGTCCGTCACGAAGCTGTACTTTACCATCTCTGGAAATCGGAACACCTTTCCACAATGCTCTGTGGGCTTTGTTCTCATCCAGATACTGCATTACATCAGGTGCCAGAATGTCTTTGTATTTCTCACGGAACTCTTCAAAATCTTCTGTATTTACATAGTCATTTGCAAGTTCCAGTGTATCCTGGATATCATTCTCGTTTGCACCATCGAATACCGGTGTGGAAATATTAAAGCCAAGTGCTTTGGCAGCAAGACTTAAATGAATTTCCAGGACCTGTCCAATGTTCATACGGGAAGGTACACCCAGCGGGTTCAGCACGATATCCAGTGGACGTCCGTTCGGAAGGAATGGCATATCCTCAACCGGAAGTACACGGGAAACGACACCCTTGTTACCATGACGACCAGCCATCTTATCACCAACGGAGATTTTTCTCTTCTGTGCGATATAGATACGTACAGACTGATTAACTCCTGGAGACAGCTCATCACCATTTTCTCTTGTGAATACCTTGGCGTCTACAACGATACCATACTCACCGTGTGGTACCTTAAGGGAAGTATCACGAACCTCACGTGCTTTCTCACCGAAGATTGCACGAAGAAGTCTCTCCTCTGCTGTAAGCTCAGTCTCTCCCTTAGGAGTAACCTTACCAACAAGGATATCACCAGCACGAACCTCTGCACCGATACGAATGATTCCGCGCTCATCAAGATCCTTGAGTGCATCATCACCTACGCCTGGAACATCACGAGTGATCTCTTCCGGTCCAAGCTTTGTATCACGGGATTCTGCTTCATATTCTTCAATGTGAACAGATGTATAAACATCGTTCTGTACAAGTTTCTCACTTAACAGTACGGCATCCTCGTAGTTATAACCTTCCCAGGTCATAAATCCGATCAGAGGGTTCTTGCCAAGAGCAAGCTCTCCCTGAGAAGTAGACGGACCATCGGCAATAACATCACCTGCTTCAACGTGCTCGCCCTGATTAACGATCGGACGCTGGTTGTAACAGTTGCTCTGGTTACTGCGCATGAATTTGGTAAGATGATAATCATCTTTTGTTCCATCATCATTCTTGATGCTGATATCGGTAGATGTGGAGCGAAGTACAGTACCAGACTTTCTTGCAACCACACAAACACCGGAGTCAACAGCTGTCTTTGCTTCCATTCCTGTACCAACAACTGGTGCTTCTGTGGTAAGAAGCGGAACGGCCTGACGCTGCATGTTTGATCCCATCAGCGCACGGTTCGCATCATCGTTCTGAAGGAATGGGATCAGGGCTGTAGCTACAGAGAATACCATCTTAGGTGATACGTCCATGTAATCAAACATCTGACGCTCATACTCCTGAGTCTCTTCACGATAACGACCGGAAACGTTCTTACGAACGAAATGTCCTTCTGCGTCAAGTGCCTCATTCGCCTGTGCTACATGGTAGTTATCCTCTTCATCAGCGGTCATGTAAACAACTTCGTCAGTTACACGCGGATTCATAGGATCCGTTTTATCAATCTTACGGTAAGGTGCCTCAACAAATCCGTACTGATTCAGCTTTGCATAAGATGCAAGGGAGTTGATCAGACCGATGTTCGGACCCTCAGGAGTCTCGATCGGGCACATTCTTCCGTAATGGGAATAGTGAACGTCTCGAACCTCGAATCCGGCTCTGTCTCGTGACAAACCGCCAGGTCCAAGTGCGGAAAGACGTCTCTTATGGGTCAGCTCACCAAGAGGGTTGTTCTGATCCATGAACTGTGACAGCTGGGAAGATCCGAAGAACTCTTTTACAGCAGCTGTTACAGGTTTGATATTGATCAAGGACTGCGGGGAAATGCTCTCCACATCCTGTGTTGTCATTCTCTCACGAACCACACGCTCAAGTCTGGAAAGACCGATACGGTACTGATTCTGAAGCAGTTCACCAACCGCACGGATACGACGGTTTCCTAAGTGGTCGATATCGTCGTCATTTCCAATGCCGTATTCCAGATGCATATTGTAATTAATAGAAGCAAAAATATCTTCTCTTGTAATATGTTTCGGAATCAGGTCATGGATATCTCTGCGGATAGCAGCAATTCTATCCTCAAGTGTGTCATTTTCTTCCAGAATTTTTTCGAGTACAGGGTAATATACTAACTCTGTAACCCCAAGCTCTTCCAGGTTCTCAATTTCTGGCAGATAGTGATGCATGTCTACCATTAAGTTAGAAAGGACTTTAATTCTGCGGTCTTCTTCACCCTGGATCCATACAAATGGAACTGCAGCGTTCTGAATGGCATCAGCCAGTTCTCTGGTTACGATAGTACCAGCCTCTGCAAGAATTTCTCCTGTAGAGCCCTCAACCACATCGTCAGCCAGCTTATGACCAACAATTCGTTTATTGAAATGAAGTTTCTTATTAAATTTATAACGTCCGACCTTGGCAAGATCATATCTTCTCGGATCAAAGAACATCGCATTGATCAGGCTCTCTGCGCTCTCAACTGCAAGCGGCTCGCCTGGACGGATTTTCTTATACAGTTCAAGAAGACCTTCTTCATAATTTGTAGAAGTATCCTTTGTGAAACTTGCAAGGATCTTCGGCTCTTCGCCAAACAGATCAATGATCTCTGCATTGGAACCAACACCAAGTGCACGGATCAGTACAGTGATCGGAACCTTACGGGTTCTGTCCACACGCACATAGAATACATCGTTGGAGTCAGTCTCATATTCCAGCCATGCTCCTCTGTTAGGAATTACTGTACAGGAAAACAGTCTCTTACCGATTTTATCGTGTGCAATGGCATAATAGATTCCAGGGGAACGTACTAACTGGCTGACAATAACACGCTCAGCACCGTTAATGACGAAAGTTCCTGTCGCGGTCATAATCGGCAGGTCTCCCATGAAAATCTCGTGTTCGTTGATCTCATCTGTTTCCTTGTTAATCAGTCTCACTCGAACCTTCAAAGGTGCGGCATAAGTTACGTCACGTTCTTTACACTGCTCGATGGTGTATTTAGCCTCTTTTTCATCAAATGTGAAGCCGATGAATTCAAGACTGAGCTTTCCGCCGTAGTCTGCGATTGGAGAAATATCGTCGAATACTTCATTCAATCCTTCGTCGAGAAACCACTGGTAAGAATCCTTCTGGACCTCGATCAAGTTCGGCATTTCCAGGACTTCTTTTTGTCTCTGGTAGCTCATTCGCATGCTTTTTCCAGTTTTTACAGAACGAATTCTGTTTTTTTCCATTGACGTTTCACCCCTGTTTTATTTTATTTATTACAACATCAGCCCGCTCTGCTGCATAAGCATAGTAGGCATATCTTGCCATAATATAGCATTCTTCACTATAGCACAACAAAAAAAGCCTGTCAAGCACTTTTCTGTTGTTTTTTCATTTGTTTTTTATTTGTAATTGCTGAATAGTTATAATTTATTTTACTTTTCTCTTGCTATAAGAAAGGTTTCCATATTTATCCGATAATACAAAGAGAAGCGTCGTTCCTTTTTTCTGTTTTTTGATAGAAATATTATATTTCTTTTTGGAATTGATGCTTCCTCTGCCGATTTTTTTATTCTTGTTTCTGCTTACTGCATAAATTGTAAGCTTCTTTCCACCCGCCGCTTTGCCTGTGATCTTCACTGACTTTCTGGTGATCTTAGACGCAGTAGGCATTTTCACGGAAATGATTCCAGTGCTGTTTTCCGCATAAATTGCATAAGTACTGCCATTATTCTCCAGACGGTTCTTTTTGTTTCCGGAAATCTTTGACCTGCTTACATATAAACCGCATTTTCTGCTGCCAGTAACCGCATTTCCATAAAGTTTTCCAGTCTGGCTTGCGATCACTTGGATCCCTCTGCCGTTCACATTTGTAATCCTGTTAGATTTTATAACAGCATTTCCAATATTTTCCACATATATTCCGTCCAGCATGCAGCCTTTCACCTGATTCGCTGTGATCTGACACTCCTCGCTGCCCCAGAGAACAATTCCGTTCTTTTTTCCGGAGGATATACGGTTCCGGCTTACTTCACACCCGTCAGAGCCATTTTCCATAAGAATTCCATCACCGCCGATACCTGAAATCACATTATCCAGGACTTGATTCTCTGTGGATGGAGTCCCCAGCTTTCCGCCGTCATAAGCGTAGATTCCTACATTTTTACAACCTGATACCTGATTATCTTTTATCACATTTTTGGAAGAAGCAGACAGGTAAATTCCCATATTGGAAAAGGATGCAGTTTTTTGCAGTTTCAACTGATTATTTTCCACTGTACAGCCATCAGCTAGATAAAGGCGAATTCCATTTCCATTCCCTGTGATCATATTTCCCTTTACCTCAACACCGGTTTCCTTATAAATACCTGTCGGAATTCCCTTAGCCTGTGCCTTTGAGCTGTCACTTACCCAGGCTCCCTGGACTTCAATTCCATATCCTCTCCATGTGTTTCCATTGATCTGGCTCACTGAAGAAATAGAAATCTGATTGTTTTTCACGGAAATGCCCGCATTCTGGTGGTTTCCTGCCATTCCCGCAGCAGTTGCTGGCATAAGATGGGTATTCGGGAAATACATGCAGCTCACAAGCACTCCGCCGCCTGCATTCTCTATTATATTGTCCTCCACAGCAGAATCCACGTAATTCAGGCACCAGACAGCTCTCTTTTTCACATTTCGAAAGGTATTCCCCTGAATCACGATGTTCCGGTATGGTCTGTCGTAAATCATGCTGTGACTGCCCACTCCTGCAAACACATTCTCAAAAATGTTATCCGTAATCCTGACATTCTCACAAACTGCTCCATCAAAGGGCTGATATCCTGGAAAAATATAGTCCAGACATGCATCCAGCTGAATGCATTCCTGTCCGCCGCCTTCATATTCCTGCCAATATCCCCGGAATGTACAGCCAGTCACGGTTACATCTTCCGTACCTGCCAGCTCAAGAAAATGAGATTTCAAATTGTTTAGAAATGTTACGTTCTTCACAGTTACGTGTCTGGCATGTCCAATCCTGAAGCCTACAAAACCGCCTGTGCCTTCCTTATCTTCGACAACCGGGTAATTCAGATCCCAGGTTCCGCCTTCAATGGTGATATTGTGATATCCATCATAACCTCCGGCAGAAAGTATGTCATCTCCCAGTCTGAGGACCACATGCTTATCTGTACAGGATTTCGTCAGTACAGCTCCTTCTGCATAAAGAGTAAGATTGCTGTACATATGGATAGTTCCGGAAATCAGATAGCTTCCCTGCGGGATGATTACCGTACAAGGAGTTTCATCTGTAGCTCTCTGCCCCATAAAGTGAAGCACTGTATTCAAGGTTTCGGTAATATCACTTCCATCAGCCACATCTAAAGTCACTACTGTAGCGTTTTCGGGAATAGCCGCCAAAATCTGCTGTTCATTACCAGAAGGTACAGGTGTAAGCGGAGTTTCTTCTGGCTCCTCTTCAAAATCATTATCAGACTCATCTGCTGAAAAAAATCCCACCTCAGCTGTTCCGCCATAGAAGCCAGTCTCATCCTCTTCCATTTCCGGCTCAAGATCGCAATCTGAAAAGCTGTCTTCAAAATTCTCCGTCACATTTTCTGCTGATTCAGCATATATAACAGAACTGCCTCCCAGATATAAAGAAACTCCCAGTAATGTTACAGTCAAAAACATTTTTATATTCATTCAGAATCTCCTTGCACAAAAAGAATCCTGATTGCAGGAAACTCCAACAGAATTTCCTGTTACACAAAAAAATCCCCGCAGTGGCCTGCACGACAGACTTCTGCGGGGAGCATGGTTCGCTTAAATACACCTAAATTATTTAAGAGTAACTTTAGCGCCTTCAGCCTCAAGTTTAGTTTTGATATCCTCAGCCTCTGCTTTGGAAGCGCCCTCTTTAACCATTTTCGGAGCACCATCAACAACTTCTTTAGCTTCTTTAAGACCTAAGCCTGTGATCTCACGAACAACTTTGATAACTTTAACTTTGTTAGGACCTACTTCTGTAAGCTCTACGTCAAACTCATCTTTCTCCTCAGCTGCTTCACCAGCACCTGCTGCTGCTACAACAACGCCTGCTGCTGCGGATACACCGAACTCTTCCTCGCAAGCTTTTACTAAATCATTTAACTCTAATACAGATAACTCTTTGATTGCTTCGATAAACTCAGCTGTTGTTAACTTTGCCATTATAATTTTCCTCCATTTTTAAATTTTTTGTGGAATCAATGATTCGATTCAGCGACAGAAACTTAAATTATTCTGCTGCTGGTGCCTCAGCCTCTCCACCCTTCTGCTCTGCGATCTGATTAAGCACACGAGCAAAGTTGGTAATAGGAGACTGGATACTTCCAAGCAGTTTGCCAAGAAGTTCTTCTCTGGACGGGATCTGGGACAGTGCCTGGATTCCTGCCTGATCGTTGTAGTTACCCTCAACAATACCAGCTACTAACTCAAGTGCCGGATACTGTTTTGCAAATTTAGCAAGGATTCTTGCAGGAGCAGTAGCGTCTGTTGCAGAAATTGCAATAGCGTTTGTTCCATGTAAGTGCTTGTCAAGATCTGCACATGGAGTACCTTCAAATGCACGACGCATTAAAGTGTTTTTGTAAACCTTGTACTGTACGCCGGACTCTCTTAACTCTTTACGTAAAATAGTATCCTGCTCAACTGTAAGACCACTGTAGTCAACAAGAACAACAGCCTGTGCGTCTTTAATATTGTTAGCGATTTCTTCTACGATTGGTTGTTTCAGTTCTACTTTTGCCATGAAATGGTACACCTCCTTATAGAATTTGATATACCGCCAAAAAAAGCCTTACTGTAAGACAGCAAGGCTCAACGTAATTCTTACGAAAGAATACTTAGTCCTCGGTAGGCGTTTTAATCCTTATGCCTTACGGCACCTACTGTCTTCGGCAGCGTTCTGTAATAAAATACCACGTTCGATTTTATTTGTCAATAGTTATTTTTACTTTTTTTACATCTGTTTTCTTACTACTCTGTACTCGTCCCCCATGCGGAAATAAGGGCAATCGTGATAGGTTCCTGTAATAAAACGATACATCTCATCTTCGTCAAGGTTCATATCACAAGTATAGCACTCATAATCATCGTCGTAAGAATAGTTTACACAATATTCGCAGTTCGCCCCCTGCTTCTTTTTCATATTACATACCCTGCCTTCCTTGCGAGTATTTAAAAATCATTCCCGCAATCTGCACGCCCTAGAGAATTTCCATGGTCCAGGAAATCTGGCACTCCCTGCCAGCTTCCAGTGAAATAAGGTTCTTCTGTTCCTCCAGATTTTCTGTAATTCCCTGTCTGGATGGAAGGGAACACCACGGCTCAATGCAAACATAAGGAGCATCCATGCAGGGCATATGCCAGAAACCGACATAAGGCATATCCGCATAAGATACCTTCACTGCCTTTTTGCCCTTCGTACTGTGAAGCAGAACCTCTCCAGAGGTTTTCTCCAGCACAATAGCATCTTCATCAAAAAGATTATGACGAAGAGGAATCCGTCTGCCTTCCAAAAGTTCATAAGACTCCTTCCCCTCCACAAAACACTCCTGTGAAAAAAGAATGCGCTGCGGCTCACATGCCCTGGAAAATTCCAATTCATAATCCTCAAAGGACAGTCCCTCTTCCATAGGAATATTAAATCCCGGGTGACCGCCGATTCCAAAATACATCGTTTTCTCATCCTTATTTTTTACCGAATAGAGAACTTTTAAAGTATTTTTCTCAAGCAGATATCGGATCTCAAAACGAAAATGAAATGGATACTGTTCCAGCGTTTCCCTGGTATCTTCCATTGCAAACACCAGTTCATTCTCCCCTGCTTTCTCACAGGAGAAAACAGAATCCTTGGCAAAACCGTGAATATCCATATGATAAGTTTTCCCCTGAAATATGTAGGATTTCTCCCATAATCTGGCAATATAGGGAAAAAGATTGGCACCATGCTCATTCCAGTATCTGTCATCTCCCTGCCAGATATACTCAAATCCGTCCTTATCTGTCACGGACCACAAAATAGCACCTTCTGCGTCAGCCTTTACTTTAAGAAATTCATTGCTGATCTCGTATTTCATCCCATTCCTCAACTTCCTGGCATCATATCGGGCCATGATAAAATCTCTCTGGCAATGACCTCTTCATAGTTGCCCTCAATATCCTGACTGCGTCCTGCTTCATAAATATTTGTCTCTGCTCCCCAGACACGGTCCTCATACTCCCACACATGAAATTTCAATCCACGAAACAGAAAATCAAGACTTCCGCAGCCATCAATCTCTGTATATTCGTATTTGATATTCTTCTTTTTTAATGCATCCTGTACAATCTGTAACCGCATTTTTGTCACCTTCCTTTAGTCTCAAAGCGATACCTTTTTATGATCATTCTTTTTTCTTCTGACCATTATCTACATGAATTCTGTTCTTACCGGATTTCTTTGAAGCATACATTGCGTTATCCGCCGCCAGATACAGGCTTTCATAGTCGTTTCCAGCTGTAGGATAAGCCGTCGCTCCAATACTCACGGTAAAATGTGGCGTAGTCTCTGACTTCGCCAGAATATCAAGAATTTCCGCACCTTTTGCTTCAACAGCCGAAGCAAGTTCTGTATTTGTCATAAACACAATAAATTCATCACCGCCAAGACGACCGATAATGTCTTCCCTGCGGAAATGTTCCTTCAAAAGTTTTACCAAAGTAATCAATGCAAGGTCACCTATTGCATGCCCCATTGTATCATTTACCGTCTTAAAATCATCAATATCGAGCATAAGAAGGTAACCTTTACACTCTTTATCCTGCATAAGCGCACTGATTTCCTTCAGTCCAAATAAAGTCGTTATATTTGGCGTAAATACCAGTGTTTTTTCCAGACAGTCATATTCAAAAAGAACTGTGTCCGAAAACTCCGACAAAATGTCGTACCTTGCCTGACCTTTCATCACTTTCTTCTGCTGTTTCATATAGAATCGTACAGTAAAAAACACCATGATCAACGCGCATCCAAGAAGCGTAAAAATAATCATGCGGTTTCCATTGATGAGCACTGCTTTATAATTCTTCATTTTGGCGGAACGATATTCTGAAACCAGAATACAATCTCTGCCTTCCAACTTGGATGCCACCAGATAAATATCCGTTTTCTCAAGTTCCGTGAAAATATGAGGTGCTCCATAAGTCAGCTCTTTAAGTGACCTTTCCACCTGGGAAATACTGTTATCCTTCACATGCTGCGAATGAAGCACTGTCGCCACCGTATATTCAATGTCAAAAATCCGCATATCTCCTGCCAGGATTTTCCCATCTGAATTGCACACATAGTGAAGCACATTCCCCTCGTCCTCATTCAGAGCCGCCCAGACTTCCTCCACCTTATCTGCTCCAACTGAACCAGCCAGGAAATTCTCCATTTCTGTCAGTGCTTCCGAATGGGTGGATAAGAGTGATTCTTCCAAGCCGTGACGGCTCTTATTCATTATTTTTCAGTATAAAACCTATATATCCTGCTGTCAAGCTTGTGATTTTTGGTCACTTTTTACAATTCTTGTATTGGAAGGATACTTTTGTTTTATTCATAGGATTCCATCTGCCGCTGAAATAATGTAAGGTGAATAAAACAAAAAGAAGCATATTGTGGCCTATCATGCATCCCCATGCAGACACAAGTCCCAATCCAAGAAGATTGATGCAGATAAAAGTACCCAGAATTCTTACCCCCCACATTCCCGCTACATTGAAAATAAAGGGAGTTACTGTTTTCCCCACACCTTGCATCATGCCCTCGATCACAATAGGTACACCATAAAACGGTTCGGAAACAGCAACCATACGAAGTACCGTACTTCCCAGACGGATAACCTGCGCATCTGAGGAAAACAGCCTGATCAATATCGGCGCAAAAATAAACAACAGACTTCCGGAAATAACCATCAGTCCCACTTCCAACGGCACAATTGCCCTGGCAAGGCTGTTAAGTTTTTTATTGTCATTGGCTCCAAGAGCATTGCCTGCAAGAGTAGCTGCTGCTGTCTGCATTCCATATCCAGGAATATAAAAAGCAGATTCTACTGTATTGGCAATAGTGTGGGCTGCCGTTGCAGTCTCGCCCAAAGAATTGATCATGGATGCAAATGCCACATATCCAAGGGACGTGGCAAAGCGCTGAAACATATTTGGAACAGCCACTTTCAGGCAGGGGCTCAGAACTGCCGAATCCGGCAGGAAGCTCTGACCTTTTGGAGATATATCAGTATGCTTCCATAATTTAACAGTAATTGCAATACCTCCAATGGTATAAGCTATAGCACTCGCTGCTGCTGCACCCTGAACGCCCCATCCTGCGCCTGGGATCACCAGTTCTTTTCCACCGATCAGCACAGTTCTGGTGGAATATATCAAGAAAAAGTTCAGTACAATGTTGATAACATTAAAAGTAACTCCTACCCGCATAGGTGTTTTGGTATCGCCCACTGCCCTTAGGACAGTTCCAAAAATAATGTTCGCAGTTCGAAAAAGCATCGGTGCATAGAGGATCAGGAAATAGCTGGATGCCAGTTTCTGAATAGAAGGATCTACCTGCATCCACACAGGGACTTTACTGCTCAGTCCCATTGTCAGAATTGTAAAAAATATTCCTACGATCACAACTGTCAGCACAGCCTGTCCTGAAGCTTTTTTTGCCTGTTCTTTTTTTCCTGCTCCGATTGACTGGGATATGTATGCCAGAAATCCTATGCTGATCGCAGAAATCGTACTTCCAATCAGCCAGTTTACTGTACTGGTAGCTCCAACAGCGGCCGTTGCACTTGTTCCCAGAACGCCTACCATACCAGTGTCCATATATTGTACTGCAGTCTGCATCAGCTGTTCCAGCATAGTTGGCCACGCAAGAGAAAAAATAACTGGCAGCATTTCTTTTGTTCCCTGATCTGCCAATCTGGATCCGTTTCGAGTTGATTTCATCTTATTTCTTCCTGTTCTGTTACCTGTTATTTTATGAATTGATTTAAAAAATATTTTAGCAGAATATAAAGAAAAAAAACAGGGTAAAAGTAAAGAAAAGGCAACAAAAAAACGATAACCAACCGGCTACCGTTTCCATTCTGTACCTTCAAAACTACATACATGTTACATCCTAATGGAATCATTTTACCTCTGCGTGAGTCCGGCAGCCACTTTATAACTGCCTTTCTCATTTCTTGGTCAAGCCCTCACCCTATTAGTAACAGTCAGCTCCGTGTGTTACCACACTTCCACCCCTGCCCTATCTACCTCGTCGTCTTCAAGGGGGTTTACTTCTTTCGAATGGGACATCTCATCTTGAGGGGGGCTTCACGCTTAGATGCCTTCAGCGTTTATCCCTTCCGGACTTGGCTACCCGGCCGTAGACTTGGCAGTCTAACCGGTACACCAGCGGTCCGTCCATCCCGGTCCTCTCGTACTAAGGACAGCTCCTCTCAGATATCCTACGCCCACGCCGGATAGGGACCGAACTGTCTCACGACGTTCTGAACCCAGCTCGCGTACCGCTTTAATGGGCGAACAGCCCAACCCTT
>OCPR01000755.1_pt1 | contig 30584 bp, 37 predicted proteins | sample 1538611 | NCBI WGS metagenome assembly OCPR01 (sample SAMN04571711, study PRJEB22368) | human gut metagenome | biome: human gut; material: stool | host: Homo sapiens | place: Luxembourg | collected 2012-09-28
CACAATTTCGGAAGCCTTTTTACATGAGAACAAAAATAGAATATGGTGATTGAAAAAGCAGTCTGTCAAGGCTGCTTTTTCTGTACCGCTTACATAGGAGAATGAGATGTGATTGATTTGATAATTATTATTATGGCAGGAATAGTGCTTTTGTTTTTGCTGTCTTGTTGCTTTATGGTTGCAAGGCTGTTGGATGAGGAAATATCTATGTATGGATATGAAGGAAAAGAAAACTGGGAAAGGGAACAACTTCCCGACAAATTGTCGAGAAGTTCAACAGATGAAAGACATGGAGATAAATGAAAAGATTCGTTATTTTCGGAAACAGAGAGGTCTATCGCAGGAGCTGCTTGCAGAACGAACAGGAATTAATGTGAATACAATTCGGAAGTATGAAATAGGCATACGAAAGCCGAAAGTAGAACAATTAAAGAAAATTGCGGATGGACTTGAAATTAGTGTAATAGAATTTTTGGATATTGAAATAGAAAATGAAGCGGACTTGATTGCTATGCTGAAAAAAATCAGTCCGTTTTTTAAGTGGGACGGATTGCTTCATGTATTGGAGGGGGAAAAGTTTTTATGATTGGTGTAGGAAGTGTATTGATATCACTGTTTCTGGTTTTGGTTTGTTATTCATTAACACTGACAGCGAAAAGAGCAGATGAAAACTTATTGATGATCTGTGAACAGAATCAGAAAATTGAAGAAGAGAAAGGAAAGCAAGAAATGGAATCAAAGAGAGACATTTTGAGAGTGATTGAAAAAGAAATCAAAAAAGGAAGTGCGCCAGTTGCATTTGCAGGTTTGGGGTTTTCCGAGGAATGTTATCATTTGGTAGATAGTCAGGCTAAGATGAACCAACTTTTAGATTATTTTTTTCGCAATGAAGAATACGCAGCTTTGGCAGAGCGGCAGGTGAAAAGTAATATCTATGCAGAAATGGGCAAAAGGCTGAATTTCCGTAGTGCCAGATCTGATCGAGACAGAAAGAATATGGAGGTAGCGGCAAAACGATGGATTAAGAAAAAGCATCCAACATTTGATGGTGATGTATATGTCGAAAATATCCGGTGTTTTCTGGACATTTCCCAAGAAGAGTTAGAAAAACGTAAATGTACAGTCAATGAACAGGATACGACAGCACTTATTTTCAGCCAGAAACATCTTGAAGCATTATACTTGCAATGTCTTATGCACAGACGAAATGCGATGCAAGAGATTCCGGAATTAAAAGATTTGTCAGAAACGTGCAACAGGATTTATAAATTGCAGGATGTAGATGTATTATTTCAATGCCTGCTGATGGATCAGATGGATTGGGAAGAAGAAAAGTTATATGTGCAGTTCAGCACAATTTATTTATTGAAGCAGACAGTGAAAAATTAAAACCCATGACTTCTCGACAATTTGTCGGGAAGTGGAAAGGAGCCAAATTCCAATGAAAATATATCTCCCCCATCTGTTAGTGCCACCGTAATTTGCTGATCAGAATCGAAAGGAGGCGTGCAAATTGCAGGAAGAAGTTACTCAGAAAACAATCGCATTGTCGGTTAAAACTGCAAGAGTGACTGCCGACGTGTTAAAAAATATGCTGCGGAAGTATCTGTCAGGACAGAAACAAAAAGGAAAGAATCCTTATAAGGTTGGAAAACAGTCATACAAAGAACTGAAAAGCCAGGGTTCTGGTTTATCCAATATTGAAATCACAGATGGAAATATCAAGTCCTTTGAGCGTGTGGCGAAAAAATACCGTTTAGATTTTGCCTTGAAAAAAGACAGTTCGACCAAGCCACCGACCTACTATGTGTTCTTTAAAGGGCAGGATACAGAAATGATGAATCTGGCATTTAAGAAATATTTGGGTGTACAGATGAACAAAAAGGATAAGCCATCTATTATGAAAAAACTTATGCACTTTAAGGATGCTGTGTCTAAAGGAAAGAACAGAGAACGAGCAAGAGAACAGCAGAAAGACAGAGGGCAGAGTTTATGACGGAGAAAAAACAGCAGCATAAGAAGAAAAGAGGAAAAGTTCAGCATATCAGAGGCTCTCCGAAAAAGAGAAAAATATCTGGAAAAGCTGTTTTTTCCTCAGAGAGTATCCCAGGAAAAATGCTTGCAGATGTGAAAAATCTGATTACGGACAAGGTAAGTGAATTGAAGAGGGCAGATCAGAAAAAGCTGTTTTTAGCTAATTTCCCCTATCTGATGTTTGCCTATTTTTTCAATAAGATTGCCTGGTTGTATCGGGTAAACACCGGAGCAACTTCCTGGGATAAATTTATGAATACCATTACTTATTTTGAACTGGCGTTTCAGAATCTCTGGCCAAGTTTGAATCATATAGATTTGTTGTGTGGAATCGCAGGAGGCGTGGCTGTAAAGCTTATTATTATTTACCGCACGAAAAATGCCAGGAAATATCGACTGGGTGTGGAGTATGGTTCTGCCAGATGGGGAATAGAAAAAGATATACGACCATATGCGGATCCTGAATTTGAAAATAATATTATTCTCACAGAAACAGAGAGTCTTACTATGTCAAGCAGACCAAAGAATCCGAAATACGCCAGGAATAAAAACATTCTGGTAATTGGCGGTTCTGGTTCTGGAAAAACCAGATTTTTTGTAAAGCCTAACATTATGCAGATGCACAGCTCCTATGTGATTACTGATCCAAAGGGAACTGTGCTTCTGGAGGTTGGCAGTATGCTGGCAAAAGGCAGTCCGATGACGGATGAGAATGGAAAAATCGTGCGGGACAAAGAGGGAAAAGTTATATACGAACCATATAAAATCAAAGTTTTGAATACAATTAATTTCAAAAAATCCATGCACTATAATCCATTTGTATATATCCGCAGTGAAAAAGATATTCTAAAACTGGTAACAACCATTATTGCTAATACCAAAGGTGAAGGGCAGCAATCAGGTGAGGATTTTTGGGTAAAGGCGGAAAAACTCTATTATTGTGCCCTGATTGGTTATATCTGGTATGAAGGCAGGGAAGAAGAAAAGAATTTTAATACTCTGTTGGAAATGATCAATGTGTCAGAAGCCAGGGAAGATGATGAGAATTTCAAGAATCCAGTAGATCTGATGTTTGATGATCTGGAGCAGAAAGACCCGAACCATTTTGCAGTAAGGCAGTACAAAAAATACAAGTTGGCTGCCGGTGTAGTAAGTTTGAAGAGACTTCTTAATCAATCAAATTTAAAGAGTTGGAGCTCCAAAATGATTAAAAAGTCTCTTGAGGCTTATTTTTTTACCTTAAAGAACAAAATTGTATTTTGTAAAAAACAATTTCAAAACATGTCCGTATTTTGTTTCGTCAGTACAGAGATTGTGTAAGGAACTTTAAAAAGATGACACGAAATCAAAAAAGATGCAGTAAGGGGGCTGTAAAAAGACCTCTGAGCATTTCGTTTAGTGTAAGAATCTTTTTTACTTCTTACACGAACCTTGAAAACGAAACAGCCTGCCCGTAGTGATACCAGAACTGAATAGGCATTCAGCGTGTCTTTTTTGGTTAATACGTCCCGGAAACATCAGAACCCGGTACAGGAACGGATATGGGATGAGAACAGGCAATTAATAAACAAAGGAAGGAGGACATCTGACTATGACAGAGAAACAGGGATTCATGACAGCGTTGTATGAACGTCTTAGTCGTGATGATGAATTAAACGGGGAATCCAACAGTATTTCAAACCAGAAGAAACTGCTGGAACAATATGCAAAAGAACATGGATTTACCAATCTTGTTCATTTTACTGATGATGGTATCTCCGGTACAAGATTTGATCGCCCAGGCTTTCTTGCCATGATGAAAGAAGTAGAGTCGGGGAAAGTCGGAACGATTCTGATTAAAGATATGAGCCGAATGGGAAGAGATTATCTGAAAGTCGGACAATATATGGAATTGCTGCGACAGAAGAATGTCCGCCTGATTGCAGTCAACGAGAATGTAGACAGCTTCCGGGAGGACGATGATTTTACTCCATTCCGAAATATCATGAATGAATGGTATGCAAGGGATACCAGTAAAAAGATAAAATCCACTTTCAAGGCGAAAGGAAAATCCGGCAAGCATGTGGCAAGTACAACACCATATGGGTATCTGAAAGACAAGGATGACCCGAATGTATGGATTGTTGATGAAGAAGCAGCTGTAGTTGTACGGAGAATCTTTCACATGACAATGGATGGGTACGGACCATATCAGATTGCCAAGGCACTGAAAGAGGATAAGGTTGAGATACCAGCGGTTCATATGGCAAAGAAAGATGCCGGATTATGGAAAGGCAGAGTAGAAGAAATCAAAGATCCTTATGGCTGGGGCTCTTCTACTGTTGCAGGCATTCTGAAGAAAAGAGAGTATCTTGGTCATACAGTGAACTTCAAGACCAGAAAACATTTCAAGGATAAGAAAAGCCATTACGTATCTGAAGATAATTGGACGGTGTTTGAGAACACGCAGGAAGCCATTATAGATCAGGAAACTTTTGACAATGTACAGAGAATCCGAAGCAATGTGAGAAGATATCCAGATGGATGGGGAGAAGCCCACCCCTTGACAGGTCTGATGTATTGTGCAGACTGTGGTTCCAAAATGTATGTCCATCGAGTAAATAATGGCAAGCGAGTACCACAATATACTTGTTCTGCATATTCTAAAGTTCCGGTTGGAACACTCTGCCAGACACAGCACAGAATTAATGCTGATGTGGTTATGGAGCTGATTAAGGAACTTTTAAAGGCTGTTGCGGAGTATTCACAGTTGAATCGTGAAGAATTTTTGGAGACAGTAAAAAAGGCACAGACTTCACAGCAGTCCAGTGAGATCACAAGATTGAAAAGCAGATTGGCAGAGGCAAAAAAGCGTGTGCAGGAACTGGAAAAACTGATCTGCAGAATTTATGAGGACAATATTCTTGGCAAGCTGCCAGATGAACGCTATGCGATTCTTGATGGACAGTATTCTAAAGAACAGAAAGATTTGTCGGCAGAAATTGCAGATATGGAAGCTGAATTATCAGGCTATGAAGAAGGTCGCAGATCAGCGGAGAAGTTTATTGCTCTGGTTGATAAATACCAAAATTTTGAGGAATTGACCACTTACATGCTGAATGAATTTGTAGAAAAGATTGTGGTGCATGAGCGTGACCGGAAAGGAAGCGTTGAGACGACACAGGAAGTGGAAATCTATTTTAACTTCATCGGCAGATATTTACCGCCACATTTCGGTGAGGTGAAAATGACACCGGAAGAAATTGAAGAAATGGAAAAACGGGAAGCCAGAAAAGACAGGCTTCACCAGAATTACCTGAGAAGAAAAGCAAATGGAAAGCAGCAGGAATACTATGAACGGACAAAGGCAAAAAAGAAAGCCGAACTGGATGCAAAAAAAGAAGAGATCCGGCAGGAAGATATTGCAAAAGGTGTGTTCATTCCGCTATCACTGCTTCCCCCAGCAGAACCGAAGAAAGGAGTTGCATCAGCATGAGCAAATTAGAAAGAATCATTCACGATAACAGTAATGGTCTGGATTATATCCTTGTCGGGGAAATCTATCTGCCACTGATCGCAGTACCCGAAGAGAAAAGAGAGATTGGTTTTTATGGAAGTCTTCACAGAAACTATCTGAAAGATTACAAGAGTGGCTTGTATTCCTATCTGACATTGAGTGGTAAGCTCTGGACGTATCTCGCAGATCTGAATGAGCAGTGTTTGGAACGCAGGGATTTCCTCATGGAACAGATTATGGAGCAGGAAGGCATTACGGAAGAATTGAAAAGCAGAGATCAGATGGAATGGGTTCGCCGGGCAAACAATGCAAGAAGCCGGGTAGATGAAATTATTTTAAATGAACTGGTGTATGTGTAGGAGGGACTTATGAGATACTGGATTGAATATGCAGACGGAAGATGTTGTAATTTTGCAAACAGCAGAAAAGATTTACTGGACTGGCTGAAACTTTTGAAAGATGAAAAAATCGTTGATATCCGAAAGATTTACAAAAGCGGTGTGACAGATTCTGTGATAGACAGCTATCGTAGTTATCTGAAACAGTGAAAGGGGTGGACAGTCATGGTTGTTGTAAGAATTATTGTGAAAATCGTATTACTGCCAGTGCGTATATGCCTGACAATGATACAACTGGTGGTTATGTTCTTCACATGGCTGTCGGCAACGGTATTTCATATCCTGTCGGGGATCATCTGCATTACAGCAGTTTTAGGGTATGGATTCGGACAGGAGACAGGCACAGAAGCGGTCAGGATGCTTGTGGCAGGTTTTATACTTTATATCCTGCTGTGCTTTCTGGCTGGGCAGTGGTGTGGCTGGAAACAATCAAAATCAGATTGATGAAGTAGACCACTGGAGAAAGGAATAGGATTCTTAAATGAAGATTACAAAAGAGATTGAAGAATTTATCAACCTGACCATAACGGAGCATATGGGAAAAGAGTATGCAGACTGGAAACTGAGCCAGCCGTCTGTGACAGAACCAGATGAAGTTGAGGAAGAATATAAAAAAGTGATTGCCACACTTCCACAGAAACAGGAAGAGGCCATTACAAAATATTGCGACCAGATATTTAACAGTGGAGCAGAGACAGAAGAATTTTTCTACCGGTTGGGACTGAGGGACGGAATGAAACTTAGGAAGAATGTTAAAATGGTTCTGAAGCAATTATCAGAATGATACATACAGGAATTATCTGAAAAGTGAATGAGTAAAGGAAAGGGCATTAACCGTAAAAAGTTAGTGCCCTTTGTTTTACCCATTTTTATATTTTCACAAAATCCGATGCAGAGGATTTTTGAAAAACAGACGGAACGGAGATCCTGCTGAAGGGACAGCGGCAGGAGTTACGTTTTGTCTGCTGGGAGTACAGAGGGCTGGAAGTCCTTTGTGCCCAGATTGCAAAGAGCGGCAGCATCTTGCTGGGGTTAAGGGGCAAAGCCCTTAGCAGGTTAAGGGCGGCAGCCATTGCCCAGTGATATGGCGTTTCGCCATATGGTACTGGGTACTGTCTGTAACGGGGACAGAGACTTTTGGCAGCTTCGCTGCAATCCCTCCGGGGAAATAACTTGAAAAAAGGAGAGATGTAAATTGAAAGGCACAAGGCATAACGGAAGATCTGGAAAAGACGGTGTTTACAATCCGCTCCACAATGACCGGAGATTTGACTCGGAACACAGTGAGCATATCGACAATGAAAGAGTTCATCAGAATATTTACTGGGACTGCTATCAGGGATATACCACAATGGCAGACCGGGGGAAAGATAATAATTTTTCTTTCAACCAGATTGAGATGGCATACTATGTGGAGCATTACAGCGACTATGTGATCAATCAGAATAAGCGTCATGAGAAAGCAAGACACCCCGACAGGTGCAAAGGGGTGGAAGATGTTCTGAAAAATAAAAAGACCTGCCCGGAAGAAAGTATCTATCAGCTTGGGACGATAGATGAACACGCTTCTGTGGAAACGCTGGTCTTAGTGTTTGATGAATTTAAGAAAGAGTTCGATGAGCGTTTTGGTTCTAACGTGCATATCATTGACTGGTCACTGCACATGGACGAAGCAACACCGCATATCCATGAGCGTCATGTATTCGATGCCACGAACCGATATGGGGAGATTGAACCGAAGCAGGAAGCTGCACTGGAAGAACTTGGATTTGAACTTCCCCACCCGGAGAAAGCAAGATCGAAGTCAAACAACCGGAAAATAGTTTTTGATTCTGCCTGTCGTGCAATGTTCCTGGATATCTGCAAACGTCATGGACTGGAACTTGATGAAGAGCCGTCTTATGGTGGAAGGCAGTATCTGGAGAAACAGGATTATATCCGCATGAAGCAGAAAGAAGAGATTGCGGCTCAGCAGGAAACAATCTATCAGCAAAGGGATAAGGTCAATGCAAACAGGCTGAGAATCGTGGAACAGTCAAATCAGATCAGAAGTAATTCTTATGAAATCCGGAAACAGGAAGGAAAGCTGGAACAGCAGGAAAAAGAATTTAAAGAACAGTTCCTTGCCAATTCTGACAGGATTATGAGTCAGGGTGAGCTGATTGAAGAACAGCAACAGGAGTTACAACTGTTGACGCTTCGTATTGAAGATATGGAAACTTTGCTTGATGAAGTATCCAGTGAAGCCTATGACAAGGCTGTGGATAAAGTTGCAGAGGAAACGATGCTGGCTACCAGAAAAGATGATATTCGTCTTGCAGAGGATTCTAAGAGATGGATTCAGAGTCCAGAACGTAAGGCATCACGAAAAGAAAAGGAATATGCGATAAACAGGCTGGACGGTCTGATTAAAAAAATCGAATATGCGATGGAAAAAGCTGTTGTGAGGGTTGTCCGTCAGTTAAAACAGCCAGAGAAGAAAAAAGCTGTTGTGGAAGAAATCAAAAAAGAAGTGAAGCCGTCTATCAGAGAAAAACTTGCATTGAATGTTGCAAAGATTCAAAGAGAAGAGGCAGAGAGAAAACAACTGAATAAAGGAAGATCACATTCCAGTGATCTGGAACTATAAGGGCATTTTGTTGATTCCGTAAGGACAGGACAAAGTGCCTTTTTTGTTTTTGGAGTAAAAAGTGCTTCCCGGATTTGGGAAGCGGATTTAAGAAAGTGAGGAAATGAATTGGGATTATTTGATGAAGTAAAACAGAACGTGACTGTCCGGCAGGCTGCGGAGATGTATGGATTAAAGCCTAACAGGAGTGGACTGATCCGTTGTATTTTCCATAATGACAAATCACCCAGCATGAAAGTTGACCGGAGATACTATTGCTTCGGGTGTGGGTGTACGGGAGATGCCATTGATTTTACGGCACAACTGTTTGGTATAGGTTTGAAAGACGCAGCCACGAAGCTGGCAGATGATTTTGGGATTTCTTATTCTGGCAGGGACAGGGGATCACCGCAGAGCAGGAGAAGTATCCCGATAAAAAAGCCAGAGCCGACACCAGAAGAACTATGGCAGAAAAAACATCTGAGATGTCTGAGAGCATATCTGGATTACCGAAGCCTGCTTCTGGAATGGAAAGAACAGTATGCACCAAAAACACGGACAGAAGAATGGCATAAAAAGTTCATGACGGCTCTCAGGGAGTTGTCAGTTGTTGAGTATTATCTGGATATTCTGCTCTTCGGGGACAGGGCAGATAAGGAAACACTTGTGAAAGAAAAATGGAAGGAGGTGGAGAGGATTGAGCAATGCGAAAGAGAAGATAAAGGAGATCGCCACAAAAGAACAGAAAGATGCCATGAAAGAAATGCTCCGGATGGTAGATAAAAGTAAAGTCGATGAAGTGAAACAGATGCTGGAATATACACAGAAGGGAACTGCGAAAGCAACGGTAGGGAATTATATGATCGTTCTGAGAAATGATCCGCTTGTGTGTGAGAGCATGAAGTATAACAAGCTGACAGGCAGGATTGATATTGTAAAAAAACTCTGGTGGAACGAGGAAATCTGCAAGCTGGACGATGATGGCAGGACTTATTTTTACTATTTCTTTGAACGTTATTACAAACTTACAAGTGAAAAATGTATGGATAAGGCACTCCGCATAGAAGCCAACAGCCGGGCATACCACCCAATCTGTGAGTATCTGGAACAACTGGAGTGGGACGGGCAGGAGCGAATCCGCTATGTATTGCAACGGTATATGGGGGCAGATGCTTCGGATTTTGTCTATGAGGTCGTGAAGCACTTCCTGATGGAAGCATTGAGCAGAATCTACCGCCCCGGCTGTAAAGCAGATGAAATGCTTTGTCTTGTAGGTCAGCAGGGAGCCGGAAAATCCACGTTTTTCCGTTTCCTTGCCATAAATGATGACTGGTTTTCCGATGATCTGAAGCAGTTGAATGACAGTAAGATATACGAGCATCTCCGGGGACACTGGATCATGGAAATGTCAGAGATGATCGCAGCAATCAGTGCGAAGAGCAATGAAGAGATCAAGTCATTCCTGACCAGACAGAAAGACACTTACCGGAATCCCTATGATAAGTATGAGGAAGACCGGAAGCGTCAGTGTATCTTTGCCGGGTCAACGAATACAAGGCAGTTTATTCCCTTTGACCGTACCGGGGCAAGGAGATTCCTGCCAATTGCCATAGACAGCAGCAAGGCAGAGAAGCATATCCTTGATGATGAAAAAGAAGCCAGAGCCTATTTTGACCAGCTATGGGCAGAAGCAATGGAAATCTACTGGTCAACGGAGAATAAGAGCAGCCTGTTGAAGTTCTCAAAAGAAATGGAGCAGGAAATCAGTGAATACCGGAAACAGTTCACACAGGAAGATACGATGGCAGGAATGATACAAGGCTGGCTGGACGCTTATAAAGGTAGTCATGTATGTTCCGTTCAGATCTGGAAAGAAGCCTTTGACCATTTCGACCGGGAACCGAAAAAATTTGAGACAAATGAGATCTGTTCCATTATGGATACGCAGATCACTGGCTGGAGGAGAGCTGGAGTTCACAGATTTTCAAAGGAAGGATATGGCAGACAGAGAAGCTGGGTCAGGGAAGGATCAGAAGAAGAGGGTGGCAACGAACCGGATAAAGATGGATTTACAAAGCTGACGAAAGCAGAACAGTTGGAGCTGCCATTTGACCTGCCCGACAGAGAGAAAGGCCGATTTTGATGCCGAAAGGCTACTGATTACCCGGAAATTTACCGCTTGTTGACAGTTTTGTTGACACCAAAATCCCTTGTATTTACTGGTGTTTCAGCTACTTTTTAACAGGTGTCAACAAGAACATTAAAAAAACTTTTCAATAGTATTTTGGAAAATAGAAATAACTACCCGAAAAAAGTTTCAAACCCCATGTTGACACTTACGTTGTCAGCGTGTTGATGAACTTCCGGCAGAGACAGAAGCAATCCTCTCTCTGTCGGGCATAGGAAAGGAAATAGATGATTATGGAAAAAATGATGAATACAAAAACAGAAGGAAACACATTTACAAAGAAAATCGGACAGACAGTTTATATTGTCCGTTATCATTTCAACGAAGATGCAAAGGAAACCATGCAGGAGAAGATTAACCGGATGCTGGTTACAGAAGCAAGTTGCCAAGAACTGTAACGAGGTTTATCGTAGAAATTAATTCGAATGAAGATATATCTAAAAATGTAAAATTTATTAAACGTTATATGTGTTCTTTTAAAAAAAGCAAAAATAAAAAATATAATAACACATTGACAGCCATCTATGTATATGATATAACATAGACATATATCAATGTGAGGTGATGAATATGAATGCAAATGAAGTTGCTGCTATCTGCAAAGCACTTGGAGATGCCAATCGTCTTGGAATTGTCCAGATGTTGTCAGATGGAGAAAAATGTGGGTGCAAAATCTTGGAAAGATTTGAGATTACCCAACCGACGCTTTCACACCATATGAAGATTCTGACGGCTTGTGGTCTGGTGAATGACAGAAAGGAAGGAAAATGGCATCATTATTCTTTGAATTGTGAAACACTGATGAATTACAAACACTTTATAGAATCCCTTACCTGTGTTGGATGTGGGGAAGAGGATTGCTGTAAATAATTTTAAGGAGGATGTATCATGAAAACTATGAAAATTTTTGAACCTGCTATGTGCTGTCCAACTGGATTATGTGGGGTAAGCGTTGATCCTGAACTGCTTCGTATTTCTACTGTGTTGAATACTTTACAGCAGAATGGAATTGAGGTGCAGAGATTTAACCTGACCAGTGCCCCGGCAGAATTTGTCAGGAATAAGGCTGTTACGGAGTATTTGCAAAAATTTGGCCCGGAGAAGCTGCCTGTTGTTCTGGTAGATGATTTTATTGTGATTGCGGGCCGCTATCCAACGAATGAGGAATTTACAAGCTGGCTGGAACTGCCGGAAAATGTACTTGGAGTTTCCTGTTGTGAGGGAAAAACAGCAGAAAAAAGCTGCTGTTGCTGCGGAGATACATCCTCCGATGAAGAATGCTGCGGTGATAGCTACTGTACAGAGAATGAGGATACGGACTGTTGCTGTAATGACGGTCAGGAATCCAGTTGCTCTTCAGATGAGTGCTGTTCAGATACTTCGGAATCAGAAGGGTGCTGCTGTGGTGAAGGCTGTTGCTGATTGATTTGGAAGGGATGATAATTATGAATACATTTTATCCATCAGAGGTAACAAAAACTCAATATTTATTTTTTACTGGAAAAGGCGGGGTGGGAAAAACTTCGGCTGCCTGTGCGACTGCGGTATCTTTAGCTGATCAGGGAGAGAAAGTCCTGCTGGTCAGCACTGATCCGGCTTCTAATCTGCAGGATGTTTTTTCTATGGAACTGACGAATAAAGGGACTGCGATACCAGCGATCCCGAACCTTACAGTAGCGAATCTTGATCCGGTTCAGGCGGCTGCGGAATACAGGGAGAGTGTGCTTGCACCTTACCGGGGAATTATGCCGGAATCGGTCATTGCAAATATGGAAGAGCAGCTTTCCGGCTCCTGTACGATTGAAATTGCGGCGTTTAATGAATTTTCTAATTTTATTACGGATTCAGAAATTCAGAAAAGTTACGACCATATTATTTTTGATACGGCACCTACCGGACATACCCTGAGAATGCTCCAGCTTCCGTCTGCATGGAGCAATTTTATTAGTGAAAGCACACATGGAGCATCCTGCCTTGGTCAGCTTTCCGGTCTGGAAAGTAAAAAGCTGGTTTATAAAAAGGCAGTTGAAACGCTGGCAGACGAAAACCGTACAACACTGGTTCTTGTAACACGTCCGGAAGAGGCTCCTTTAAAAGAAGCACGGCATGCTTCAGCAGAGCTTGCGGAACTGGGCATCAGGAATCAGATTCTGGTGGTAAATGGCGTATTGTTCCAGTGTGATGACGAAATTTCTGAAAAACTGTATCAGAAACAGCAGACAGCACTGGATGCCATGCCGGATGGATTAAAAAAACTTCCTGCTTATCAGATACCTCTGCGTGCTTATAATATCACTGGCCTTGATAATGTGCGTTCCATGCTGAGCGAAGACCGTCAGGAAATAAAAGCATCGGTGGTAAATGCAGAGAACTTTCACAGTCTGCATGATATAGTGGATGGCATTGATAAGGCAGGAAGAAAAGTTATATTTACAATGGGAAAAGGCGGAGTAGGCAAGACTACGGTTGCGGCTGCAATCGCTCTGGGACTTGCCGGAAAAGGGAAAAAAGTGCATCTGACAACGACTGACCCGGCTGCACATCTGAAATTTGTCCTAGATCAGGCTGAGAATATTACTATGAGCCATATTGATGAACATGCCGAATTGAAAAGATATCAGGATGAAGTGCTTGCAAAAGCGAGAGCAAATGGTTTGTCCGGGGAAGATATTGCTTATATTGAAGAAGATCTGCGTTCACCATGCACGCAGGAAATTGCGGTGTTCCGGGCATTTGCGGATATAGTGGAAAAGGCAGATGACCAGATTGTTGTCATTGATACGGCACCTACCGGACATACCCTGCTTCTGCTGGAATCTACGGAAAATTATGATAAGGAAATACAGAGAACAAAAGGGGAAACACCGGAATCTGTCAGGAAGTTATTGCCACGACTGAAAAGCGGTGAGACAGAGGTGGTCATTGTTACTCTGCCGGAAGCGACACCAGTTTATGAAGCTCTCCGTCTGGAGGAAGATTTAAAACGGGCGAAGATTTCCGCAGACTGGTGGGTGATCAATCAGTCTTTTTATCAGGCAGGGACTACAAATACACTTTTAAAAGCAAAAGCCAGTAATGAGGTAGAGTGGATCAACCGCATTGACCAGCATACAGATGGAAAATTTGCTCTGATCGCATGGAGTGGGGATCAGGTTAAGGGAAATAAACTTTTGGAACTTTAAGGAGAAGCATAATGAAAAGAGAAACAGATTCAGGAATTAATTTTTTTCAGCGTTATCTGACGGTATGGGTAATTGTCTGTATGGTCATTGGGATTTCGCTTGGACATTTTCTGACGGGAATGAAAGAAGCACTGAATCATCTGGAATATGCCGGAATATCTATTCCAATGGCAGTTCTTATATGGGTCATGATCTATCCAATGATGATGAAAGTTGATTTTAAGAGCATTAAAAATATCGAAAAAAAACCGAAAGGCTTGTTCGTTACATGGATTGTAAACTGGCTGATCAAGCCTTTTACCATGTATGGAATCGCATCATTTTTCTTTTTTATGGTATTTAAGACATGGATCACTCCTGATCTTGCAACGGAGTATCTTGCCGGGGCAGTACTCCTTGGAGCCGCTCCATGTACAGCGATGGTATTTGTCTGGAGTACACTGACCAAAGGAAATCCGGCCTATACAGTTGTCCAGGTGGCATCAAATGATATTATCATCTTGTTTGCCTTTGTACCGATTGTGAAATTCCTGCTGGGTGTTTCTAATGTCAGTGTTCCGTTCAGGACTTTGTTTATGAGTGTGGTTTTATTTGTAGTGATACCACTTGCAGGCGGGATCCTGACAAGGCTGCTTGTAGTCAGAAAGAAAGGTACAGAGTATTTTGAGCAGACTTTTCTACATAAGTTTGATTCGGCAACAACAATGGGACTTCTGCTTACTCTGATACTGATTTTTATGTTCCAGGGCGAGGTGGTGCTGAACAATCCGCTGCATATTGTACTGATTGCAGTTCCTCTGACCATTCAGACATTCTTCATATTCTTTCTGGCCTTTGGAATATGCAGACTTATCAAACTTCCGTATGATATTGCGGCTCCGGCTGGAATGATCGGTGCATCGAATTTCTTTGAGCTATCTGTTGCGGTTGCAGTTGCTTTATTTGGTACTTCAAGTCCGGCAGCACTGGCAACAACAGTGGGAGTATTAACGGAAGTGCCTGTGATGCTTACACTTGTAAAGATTGCAAATAAATTAAAGGGGAAATTCGTATATGAATAAAAAGAAAGTGGCATTTATCTGTGTCCATAATTCATGCAGGAGCCAGATTGCAGAAGCTCTTGGCAGGTATTATGCTTCGGATGTATTTGAAAGCTATTCTGCGGGGACGGAAACGAAACCGCGGATTAACCAGGATGCAGTGCGGATCATGAAAGAGCTATATGGAATTGATATGGAGAAAAAGCAGTATTCTAAGTTGGTTCAGGATATTCCGAATCCGGATATAGCCATTTCAATGGGGTGCAATGTTGGCTGTCCGTTTATTGGACGGCCTTTTGATGATAATTGGGGACTGGATGATCCAACCGGAAAATCAGATGATGAATTTGTTGCTATTATCCGGGAAATAGAAAATAGGATATTGGAATTAAAGAAGCAGCTTAGCTGAACAAAGTTCTATTTGTAAGATTAAAAATTTAATATGATGTAGAGTATATGGAGAAATCTATATGCTCTATTTTTTTGCCCATTTTCGGGAAAAAAGTGATTAAAAAACTATTGACATTTTGTTACTGGTAAGACAGCAAAATCTATTCTGATCAGTTGTGGTGCAAGACTCGCACCCTTTGATATTGCGGAACTGCGGGAGCTTATGAGTTATGACGAACTGGAACTGGATCTGGTCGGTGACAGGAAAACAGCATTGTTTGTTATTATTTCAGATACCGATGATACCTTTAATTTTATTGTTTCTATTATGTACACACAGCTTTTTAATCTGCTCTGTGACAGAGCTGATGATGTATATGGAGGTAGACTTCCAATTCATGTGAGGTGTCTCCTGGACGAGTTTGCGAACATCGGACAAATTCCAAAATTTGAAAAACTGATTGCTACGATTAGAAGCCGGGAAATCTCAGCTTCTATTATTTTGCAGTCAAAGTCTCAGCTTAAGGCAATTTATAAGGATAATGCCGATACCATCGAAGGGAACTGTGATACGACCTTATTCCTGGGTGGAAAGGAAAAAACGACATTAAAGGAAATAGCGGAGATCCTGGGAAAAGAAACCATAGATCTTTATAACACATCGGATACGAGAGGCAGTCAGCGGTCTTATGGAATGAACTACCAGAAAACAGGAAAGGAGTTGATGAGCCAGGATGAAATAGCAGTCATGGACGGGGGAAAATGTATTCTGCAGGTGAGAGGTGTCAGACCATTTTTCTCAAATAAATACGATATTTGCAAACATAAAAACTACAAATATCTGTCCGATTATGACAAAAAGAATACTTTTGATATTGAAAAATATCTGAGTACTAATCTGATACTAAAACCAGAGGATGAAGTGGAACTGTATCAGATGTAACTTCTCGACAAATTGTCGGGAAGTGGATCATGGGAGGAAATCATGAATAATTTGGAAAAAAGGAACAGTCGGTATCCATCGACGAAAATGAATATACCGACTGTACGTGTGAGGAATTTTCCAAGTAGAAAATCCTATGCTTAGTGTAGCACAAAAGGCAGGGTTTATATAGTGTTTTCTTCCCTTTCTGGAAAAAATCTAAGAAAGGACTGGAAAATGTAAGTTTTCCAAAGGTACACTTATGGCATTTTTTACAACGGCAATTACGACCTTAAAAACATTGGTTTGTGCGATCGGAGCCGGACTTGCAGCCTGGGGAGTGATCAATCTGCTGGAAGGATATGGAACGGACAATCCGGGTGCAAAGTCACAAGGAATAAAACACTTAATGTCTTCTATGTGAAAAGATTTTAAAGAGAAAATGCACATCCTACGCAGATAACATGACAATTTCATGCAAAGCGAAAGGAGACACCATGAAAATCGAATACACAAAAGTGGGAGACTATTATTTACCGAATCTTTACTACCCGGAGGAAACCAGACCGATTGGCTTATGGGGAATGCTTCGGAAGGAATATCTGAAAGAACATAAATCTGGAACTTATACATATCTTCTTCTGACCGCCAGGCTGGACAGTTATTTGGCAGATCTGAATGAACAGGCACAGGAACGCTTTGAATTGATCGAAACTCAGATGCGAAGTGCGGAGGGAGTTTCCGAGGAACTGAAGAGACAGAATCCTATGGAATGGCTATGCCACTGTAACAATATCCGCAACCGGGCTGCTGAGATCATCAAGCAGGAACTGATTTATGTATAAGGGGGATTCTAGATATGAGAAGAGAACTGATTGAAAGTTATTATGAAGAATACCAGCGGGAGCTGGAAAGATTTCTTGAATCTGACCCGGAGATGTTCACTCTGGAAGCAGAAATTCATCATTACATAGAAATACTGGAACCGGTCCTCAGAGATGGCGGACAGGAGATGTGGCAGACACTGGACAGGATTATTTCAGCGAAAAATGCAATGGAGGGAATTGTGGCAAAAGAAATGTATATCCGGGGATTTCTGGATTATGAAAGACTGGTGTGTGAAAAAGACAGTAAGATCTGAATAATCAGAACATAGACTATATATAACGAGGCTTTTATTGTATAGACAGTAAGAGCCTCATTTAATATAGTTTTCATAATAAAAAACAGGTGGTAGTACGTATTTGCTTTGTGTTATATAAGAATTGGTCTGGCTGAACAATGGTGAAAATTTACTATGATTTTACTTAAATCTGATTGAAGGATGAAAAAGTGATGATATCATATAGTGGGTTGATAGGGTTACAGAAAATGTATTCACAGAGGCAGAGAAGAAATAATGAAAGTAAAAAATGCAGATGAATTTTATAAAATATTAGAAAGAAAGGCTATATATCCGGTATTTCAGCCGATTGTAAATTTACAGACTGGAGATGTGGCAGGATATGAAGCTCTTAGTCGTATCGACAGGCATGATACGACTCTTATGATTTCAGATTTGTTTGTGATTGCTGAACAGGTAGGCTGTGTTTGGAAATTGGAAAAATTGTGCAGAAATAAAGCATTGAAGGCAGCGGCGAATAAACCAGAACATGCAAAATTATTTCTTAATGTAGATGGTAATATCATTCAGGATAAATCGTTCATACAGGGATTTACAAACCGTAAGGCTGCGAAAGCCGGAGTACCGTCCTGTGACATTGTATTTGAAATAACGGAACGGTCGGATATAGAAAACTATCAGATTCTGCAACAGATTATGAAGCATTATGCAGATCAGGGATATGAAATAGCTTTGGATGATGTTGGAGCTGGATATTCTGGTCTGAACCGTGTAGTAAATACATCGCCAAACTACTTAAAAGTTGATATAGAACTGGTCAGAGATATTCAAAAACATAAGAAAAAGGAAATTATGATGGAATTTCTGTTGCATTACTGTAATGAGACAGGAGCAATTCTGATTGCAGAAGGGATAGAAACAGAAGCAGAGTTGGAGTGTCTGTGTAGATTAGGTGTTCATTACGGACAAGGATATTTTCTTGGAAGACCGGACAGAACGTTCAAAAATGTAAGGAATGAGGCGATGTTGGTATTACGTAGACTGAATAATAAATCGTAATGAAAACTATATGTCAGCAGGTGAAAAATGAATAAGTCAATTATAACATTATAAAGATTTCCATTGATTTTTACACCTATTTTACACAAGCACTCACATAGATTTGATTTCTGTCTTCTATAATTGTATAGGAAAATGTAGATCTTATATAATAACAGGAGAGGACAGAGAAATGAACGAGAATGTGAAAGTGGTTTTTGGTCTGATCGGTGGCCTTGCCTTGTTCCTTTATGGAATGAACAGCATGAGTGATGCACTTCAGAAAGCCGCAGGAGAACGAATGAAAAAAATCCTTGGATTTCTTACAAGAAATCCAATTATGGGAGCACTTGCCGGAGCACTTGTAACAGCTGTATTGCAGAGCAGTTCAGCGACGACAGTTATGGTTATCGGTTTTGTCAGTGCGGGACTTATGAGTCTTCCGCAGGCAATTTCTGTTATCTTTGGTGCCAACATAGGAACCACTATGACGGCACAGCTGATGGCATTTAAAATCAGCAATTATATTTATCCAATTATCTTTGTTGGATTTATTCTGAACTTTGTTAGCAAAAAAGAAAAGGTTAAAAATATCGGTATGGTAATTTTTTCATTCGGACTTTTATTTGAAGGAATTGAAATCATGGGTGAAGTCATGAAACCTTTGGCGGGAAGTCCGGTCTTTGTTGATCTGATGGGAAAAGTTTCATCCATTCCGGTTCTTGGTGTTGTACTGGGAGCGGTCATGACATTGGTTGTGCAGAGTAGTTCAGCTACGATTGCAGTTCTGCAGAATTTTGCATCACAGGCAGGACCGGACGGAGTAAGCAGTGTAATAGGGCTTACCGGTGCGATTCCGATTCTTCTTGGAGATAATATAGGTACAACGATCACAGCACTTCTTGCATCAATTGGACAATCTAAAAATGCAAAACGTACAGCAATTGCGCATAGTATTTTTAATATCAGTGGAAGCTGCGTTTTTATTTTCCTGGTTCCGTGGTTTGCAAAATTTGTCCAGTTTATTTCACCAAAGGGAAATGAGATTGATGTGATTTCAAGACAGATTGCAAATGCACATACAACGTTTAATATCGTCTGTACACTGGTCTGGCTGCCACTGATTCCGCTGATGGTAAAAATTGTTACAACAATCATCCGTGGAAATGACAAAACAGAGAAAGCAGCTTTTGAACCCAAATATCTGGATATGAAAGTGATTGAACAGCCGGCGGCTGCTATGGTTCTGGTATCTAAGGAACTGAACCGACTTGGAGAACTGGCAGAATCTCTGTTAAGTGATTTAAAAACGGCGATTGTAGCAGATGGAGACTCAAAAACTCATGGTTCGTTTATAGAAAATCTGGAGATTGTACATCAGTTACAGGACAGTGTGACAGAATATATTACCAGATTATTCGCAAGCGGAAACCTTACAGAACAACAGTCTGAGCAGACGGCAGGGTTACTGTATGTAAACAATAGTATTCAGAGGATTGCAGACAGATGTGAAGATATTGACCAGATATGTGAAAAAGTAAATAACAATGGAAAAAGACTGACCAGTGAAGCCTCCTCAGAAATGGAAGACTGCATTGATATTATCCAGCAGCTTTTAAAGAAAGCAATGGAGGCAATCCGTAAGGGTGATGCTGTAGTGGCTGAAACAGTTTTTGAAAATAAGAAAAAAATGCATAAAGCAGAGAAAAAATACAGTAAGGCACATTTAAACCGTGTAAAAAATGAGGTTTGTGATGCGTCTATGACAAGATATTTTTCTGGGATCATGTATAATTTTGACCGTATGGCAGATAATTGTGTCAGCATTGCAGAAGAAGCCTGTGATAATGTGGCTTTTATAAACCTTGATGAAGAGACGGGAAAATCAATGATGGAAAGAGGTGCAGTATAAAATGGTAAAGAAAAAAAAACATCCGAAAATCTGCACTTCTGCTGATAATGATAATGCTGGCAACGGGAATAACAGCATGTGGAACCGAGGAAGAGCCATTGCCGGATCTGTCTGCTATGGGAGCTGTCACAGCTGTATCACGAGAAGAAGGGTCAGGAACCAGAGCAGAATTTGAGAATCTTTTGAAACTGCCTGAGAGTGATACAGGAATAGTTGTTGATTCTACAGAGAAAGTTCTGAAAAAGGTGGAAGAAGATAAAAACGCAGTTGGTTATGTCGCATATAGTTCCGCAACAGATACGAATGGAAAAATACTTCAAATCAACGGAGTTCTTCCTTCTGAGAAAACAATAGACAATAACAGTTATCCTCTTTGCAGGGATTATTATCTGGCTTATAATGGAGAACTGACAGATGTGGAACAGGATTTCCTGACTTATGTAAAGAGTAAAGGACAGGATATTGTGAAACAATATTGTATTCAGGCTGACAGTACAACAACATTCCTTTCTGACAAGTCAGAAGGAAAGATTCTGATTGAAGGATCCACTTCAATGGAACCAATGGTAAAAGCACTGGCAGATGACTATCAGAAACAAAATCCAAATGCTGAAATAGAAGTAAAAGCAACAGATTCTTCAAGAGGGATTACGGCGGTGATAAGTGGAGAGTGTGATTTCGCAATGTCATCCAGAGAATTAAAGGATTATGAAGCAGAGCTTCTGGAAACAAAAGTCATTGGAAAAGATGCTATAGCTATTGTGATAAATGAAGAAAATCCACTGGAAAATCTTACAATAAAACAACTTACAGGTCTGTACAATGGAACATATAAAAACTGGGATGATCTTTCCTGAGAAAAACGAATATAATATCTTACAAGCACTGACTATAACGGTCGGTGCTTCTTTTTTGGATTTTTTCAAAATTATCTGACATTCTTCAAATTCCCACGTGTGATTAGTGGAAAAATAATTTTTTCTGCAAAAGTACCGTCCAAATGCCCTCTGAAACTTGCTATTAGTGAGGGAATATTTCATTTATGCGAAAAAAACTTGCAAAAGGGGGTTGGTAAATACCGCTTCCCAGGCTTTATAGGTAGAGGAACAATTATTTTAAAAATTTTACCCCAAAGATGTCCGCTTTTGCCTGTCTCAGTACAGAGTATGTGAAGGGACTAACAAAAGTAAAAGAAAAAATGATAAAAATGCAAAAAAATATCACGAATCTTTTGCATCTTGCGAAGTCATTTGACTCTAGTAATCAGAGGACGTTTTGGAATGTTCCTTCGATGAACCTTGACAACCGATAAGTGCACCCTGGAAGCCTAACAGGAGTTATGCCATGACCTTTCTTTTTCTGAGAGCGAGCGAAATTATAATGACACTCCCGATGATGGGCGGCTGACCGAAGCCTTATGGTCAGTGACCTGCTGATGCAGGCAGAGGCAGTCTGAGACGGCTGCAGGTGACAGGGAAACGCACGCCAGACCGCCGGACGAATGAAACTGATGACAATGTTTACAGGGCAAAATGCCCGGAAAGGAGCAGTTTATGACAGAACTGAAAATGAAAGAAATGCAGTTGATTAACTGGTTTGGATGCCCGAATCTGATTTATACAAGGGAGAGAATCCATCTGGTTGCCATGCTTACAACAGATGAAGAAATGAAAAAGAATCTTTACAGGGTATGCAGATTCCTTGCAAGAGAAGAAATCGCATATCGGTATCCGATCATGTATGAAATGATCCGGAAAATATTTTCACCGGATGATACCAATCCACCGGAAGCATGTGCAATGTTTATGCCGGACGATGAAACAGATGATGAAGAATATGCAATGGCAGCGTAGCTGCGGAAAGGACAGTAACGATTATGAATAAAGTGGTTTTAATGGGAAGACTGACAAAGAATCCGGAGATCAAATATGCCGGAAAAGATAATGATATGGCAGTAGCAAGATATACACTGGCGGTAAACAGAAGATATAAACGTGACGGTGAACAGGAAGCGGATTTTATTTCCTGTGTCACATTCGGAAAGAGTGCAGAGTTTGCACAGAAATATCTTCACAAGGGAATGAGGATTGTGATTGGCGGTCGTATCAGCACTGGCAATTATAAGGACAAGGACGGGAAAACAATTTATACTACAGATGTGATCGTGGAAGAACATGAATTTGCCCAGAACAAGGATAATGGTGTTGGAGCTGATTCATCGGAAACACCGAAAACAGATAAGGACGGATTTATGGAAGCACCGGAAGGTGAGGTTCCATTCGACTAAACCGAAGTAAATGGTTGGAGAGGTTGCCCTTTGTCGGGGCATCCTCTTTTCCATTTTACAGAAGACATCAAAAATTACAGGTATTCAACCTAACGAAATCGTGATATAATCAAAATATGTTCAGATGAAAAATATGGAGGTTGCTTATGGGCGTAAGTTATAACAGATTATGGAAAATGCTCATAGATAAAAATATGAAGCGGATAGAGATGCAGTACCTCACCGGGATCAGTGGAAATATTCTTGCCAGGATGGGAAAAAACCAGTATGTATCAATGGAGACGATTGAGAAGATCTGCAAGAAGCTGGACTGCACCGTTGATGAGATGCTGGAATTTACAGATGATGAGTAACAAGAGCAGACATGTCAAATTATTAAAACTGGAAGAATGCTTCAGAAGTCGAAAAAAGAAATTGAAAAAAGATAACACGCCGGATACGGCATAAATCTCTTAGCAACGCTAAGAGCGCACTTCTATACAGGCAATTCCATCTGCCTGTATCGTGCGACCTGCGGTGCTGTTCCCGATTTCAAGAAATCTCAAACCGGGAAATACAGCGAAATCAGAGATTTCGTACAAGGGGAAGATCCCCTTGCGGCACAGATGCCTATCCCTGATAAAGTTTGTGACTGAATATTTCAGATATAGACATATAAGGGGAAAGAAAGTGTGAAATCAAAATTTGTGGAGAGATTTTATGATTAGAAAAGCAATACTAAAAGATGTTAATTCGATTGAAGATACTTACAATGAGCATTTCCAGTATGAACTGAATCATGCAGCCTTTACTGTATTTAAGAAAGGGGTTTATCCAACGAAAGATGATGCAGAACGGGCTATTTATGCTGGTGCTTTGTTTGTATATGAAGAAAACGGAACAATTGTTGGAAGTATCATTATTGATAAAGTTCAACCAATAGAATATGCAACTATTCCTTGGAAAGAAAAATTATCTGAAGATGAGGTAATGGTAATTCACCTTTTAATGGTACGTCCGAGTATGTCTGGTAAAGGAATTGCATCATCACTAATAAAATTCGCTACAGAATTAGCACAAAAAAATAGTTGCAGGGCACTACGTTTGGATACAGGAAGTCAAAATATTCCTGCGCTATCTTTGTATCAAAAAAATGGATTTGAAATAATTGCTAGTGCTTCTAAAAAAGTTGGAGATGTAATTGCACACAAAAACCATCTTTTTCTCGAAAAGATATTGTAGTTCGTAAATTCCAGTTTGAAAAATTGAGAAAATCGGAGTTTGAGGAGCATCACCGTTATGATTAGAGAATTACGGAAAGTGGATATAAATAAAGTTGCAGAAATATGGTTAGATACAAATATAAAGACACATTATTTTATCTCTGCTCAATATTGGAAAAGTAATTTTGAGTTAGTAAAAGAACTTCTATTACAGGCAACTGTCTATGTTTACGAGGATAAACAGGAAATACAGGGTTTTATAGGGTTAAGTAACGAATACATTGAAGGTATTTTTGTTTCTGCCGAAATGCAATCTCAAGGTATAGGTAAAATTTTGCTAAACTATGTAAAGGGAAAAAGAAACAAATTAATCTTAAATGTATATCAAAAAAATACACGGGCAATATCCTTTTATCAAAGAGAAGGATTTGAGATTCAGTATAGCGGTTTGGATGAAGCTACTGGAGAAAAAGACTATGTAATGGCATGGCAGCAGAAATAGAAATTCAAGTTTTAGTGTTTGGAAAATTATGACTTAGTGTGCAAGTTGGGAGAAAATATGGTAACGGAAAAAGAGAAAAAAGCATGTCGATTTATTGCCGAATGGCTATAAGATTGTGAGACAGTCTCTGGTAGATGATCTGGAGGGCGAAAAAAAGGTATGTTGGGAGACAGAAATTTTGCAGGATGATGATAGTGGATTTACTTATGAAATCAGCAGGTGTCTGTATTTCGATACCTGTAAGGAACATGGCTATGCAGAGTTCTGCAAAGTATTTTGCAACCATGACTGGTATGCTTATGGAGTATTAAAGCATCATTCGAGATTTATCAGAAAATCGACGATTGCCGAAGATGGAACTGTATGTCATGATACAATCGAGAAAGTAACAGAGAAACATTTTTTATAAAACCGAAAAATTGATTATGGGAGGAAATTGAAAATGGCGAAAGAAGAGAGATTTGAAAAAATATATTCTCAGGGAGCATTAACTACTACTGAGATATGGGTGGATAAGGAAACTGGTGTGAATTATTTATATCATGCATGTGGGTATTCAGGTGGACTGACTCCATTGTTGGACAGAGATGGGAAACCAGTTATTTCTCAGGCTATAAATAGATGACCTTAGAAACAGCAACTGTTATGGTAAGTAACAGCATCGTCACAATATGTATATGGTCGATTGGTGTGTGCGGTAATATACTATATTCAGAAAAACAATTCAGGAGATTTTTATGAGAAGATCAGGTTGGACAAAATGGTTGATCGTGATTCCGGCAATGCTAGGCATTGTGTTGGTGACCTATGTGCGGTATACAACGGATATCTGGGGATTTGGTGCATTTATCTGCCAGCTGATTGCAATTTTGGAATTGGCTTATGGTCTGCGAATTGCGATGCTGGCACAGAATAGAAAGAAGTCCTATCGGTTAACACCGGAAGAACGACATGAGTATGCACGGTATTTATATGAGAAGCAATATCACCGTTACCCTGCTGTAGCGAATCAGATGCTTTTGGTTATGGCACGGATGAGTGTACTCCTTAACAATTATGAACGGGCTGCACAGGAGCTGGCAGATATTCGTATAGATAAATTCAATCCAGCACAGTTGAAGTTGTATTATTACCTGAAAGTGGTTACAGCAATGGCAGCAGGAGATGCGACAGGGATTCAAGAGAGCCAGATGTGTTACGCAGGGATTCCGGATACTAAATGCACATATCCGTCAAAAGCAGAGCTTGCTATGTGGATAGAGCAGAGAGCGGCAGCGCAGATGGCAGAGGCACTGAAGAAGGCAGTGCCGGATAAAAAAGAGCATCCGATACGGATCAGTATCATTACTTTGGTTCTTGCGTATAGTACCTTCTTCTATGGATTGTGGTATGGTATAAAACGTGATATGGGATATGAAGTGAGATATCGTTTCGCAGAAATATCGATTACTGTTATTACAATCAGTCTGGCGGTTCTTTTGATCTGGGGGATCGTGAGTTTATACAGACACAATTGCCAGGCATTATCCATACAATTCGGTAAAAACAAAGTGGCATTGATAATTGTCTATGGAGCTGCTGCGATATTTGCACTTTTGATTATTGGAATGAGTGGTCTGAGTGTAGTGTTCGGAATGGATGGAACAGAAACGGTGACTGGTTGTGACAGCAAATATACGTATATAACTGTGCAGGAAGATTATGGTGGTGAACGGAGATACAGAACCAATAATCCATTTGTTATGCAGAGTATGGATGGTCTGTGGTGGTCTTCGGATACAATAGATGAAGAAGATAATCAAGAAGAGGATACTACAGAATTACCGGATTTGGATACAGAGAATTCAACAGATTCAGAGGATATTCAGAGTGGAAATACCATAGAAGATTACGAGACAGAAGGGCAGCATGATGGTCTGACAATTCAAAATGCAATGCTGGCAGTTTATAATTACCTTCAGGAGCAGAATACACTTCAAAATATGGCGTTCAGTTACACGGCGAATGCAAAGGGAGAAGTCTATGCTGTCGTCAGCGAAACGCAGGAAACAAAGAACGGTAATACGGTAAATGTGAGATACTGTCTGTACGATAATGGTTCCAAGACAGATGCAGATGGTAATTCCTGCGAAGAACTGGTGTTAGAAAAAGTATATCCGGATGGCAATTACGAGACCGAATTGGTAGATTTTTATCTGGTAAATGCAGATACGATGCAGGTGACAGACGAACAGAAGAATACGTGGTAAAATAAATTCTGGGGAAGTAGGTGCATTGTATGACAATGAGAGAAAAAATAAAACTATTATCGTAAATGTTTCAAGCGGACTGGGTTCTTTTGGAAGTATGCAAAAGGACTCCAAGACATAAGAGGTGAACTGCGCTGATCCAGGTGCCACGGCAACAGATTTGAATGTCGACGGAGGAAAGCAAACAGTACAGGCGCAATCGTAAAACTTGCAATGATTGATAAAACCGGACTAACAGTAACTTTTATTAGTCGATTTGGAAATATGCCTTGGTAATCAACAATTCCGGTTTTACTGACTAAGAAAATGAGGAGGATTCATAATGAGTGAGAAAACAGAGATTACTTTTATGCAAACAAGACTAATCCGGCTTGCTTCAGAAGAGTGGCATTTACCTGTTGAACAGATTATCCACTTGTTTAAAGAAGCCGATGTTCTTGGATATATAGAAAAATGCTATGGGATTTTTCATTGTGAGGGTGATGAAGCTGTGCTTGAAGACATTACAGAATTTCTGGAAGGAAAGGGGATAAAGATTAGTGCTTGAGTTAAAAGATAGATTTGTTCTCTATCATGGAAGTTATTGTGAGGTAAAAGAGCCAGATCTTGCCAAATGTGCAAAGAGAAAAGATTTTGGGCAGGGATTTTATTTAACTACATCCAAGGAGCAGGCAGAAAGTTTTCTGAGAACCTCAATAGCCAAAGCAATCGCAACCGGAACAATTGAAGAAGGACAGAAGTTTGGATATATTTCAACTTTTGAATTCAACCTTTCAGGAAATCTTGAAACGCATATTTTTGAAAATGCAGATGTAGACTGGTTACATTGCATTGCCGCTCATCGAAAGAAAAAAATGTTTATCGAAGTGGAACGTGAAATGGCAAGGTATGATATCATTGCAGGAAAGATTGCGGATGATGCAACAAACGCTACCCTTACTGCTTATCTCGCCGGGGCTTTCGGGACAGCAGGCGATAAGGAGGCAGACGATTTCTGCATCAGACAGTTGTTGCCCAATAAACTAAAAGATCAATATTGCTTCAAAACGGAAGCAGCTATTGAGTGTCTGAAATTTGTGAAAGGTGAGAAGATATGGCTGAAGTAACAATTCCAAAGGAAAAAATGAATTATACAATCGACCTTCTTATCACTATGGTGACAGATGAGATTGCAGAAGAAACGGGCAAGGACAGAAAAGAGATATTGACAGATTTTCTTTGTTCAAAGACAGGAAAAGCACTGTATGATGAGAACACAAAGCTGTGGTGCAATGGTCCAGCATATATTGCTGAATTGTATAGGGAAGAGTTAAAGAAATCCGGATATCAGATTTGAGATGAATGCATATCCGGATGGAGTTGAAAACTTCCGCTATTATATCGTTGTGACAACTAAATATTTCAAAAGTTACTGAGGTCAGCATTTCCTAATTATGGAACAATGACCTCAGTTTTTTTATACCCAGGAATCGGCATTTATGAATGAACCGGTTCTTTTTATTTACAGAAAAGAAGGAGGACGACAGAGTGAGCAGAGCAAAAAATTCGAAATACGAATCCATGTCGCTGGAGGAACTGAAAGCCAACGTGGAAAAGAGCAGACAGGAATTGGAGGCGGCAATCCACAATAAAAATCTTCTGGAGCAGAGAAAAAAACTGGTGGAACGCAGAGAACGTTCCCACCGGCTGATTGTCAAAGGGGCAGAGTTTGAGAAAGCGTTTCCATTGTCAAGGGATCTGGAACAGGAAGAATTTCAGGAGGTAATGAACCAGATGCGTAACAGCAGTTACAACAAGAGTGTTGTGCGGCAGAATTATATAGCTGCTTCACAAAAAGACAGACAAGAGATTGCCGAAGCAGTTAAAAAAACAGAGAAGGGAGATGACAGCTAATGGCATTGTATCATTTTTCAGTAAGACATGTATCCAGAGGGAAAGGACAGATGGTGGTCGCTTCCGCAGCCTATATTTCCGGGCAGAGGATTTTTGACAGTTATTACAACAAGATACACGATTATACAAGCAAGTCGGGTGTGATATTTACAGAAATCCTGACACCGGAGTATGTGCCGGAGCGTCTGAACGACAGGGAAACCCTCTGGAACGAGGTGGAGCATGTGGAAAGGAACAACAAGGCGCAGCTTGCCTATTCGTTTGACATTGCCCTGCAGAATGAACTGACACTTGAAGAAAATATCAAATTGGCGAAAGAGTTCTGCCAGGAGCAGTTTGTGGCACGTGGCATGATCGTAGATCTGGCAGTCCATGAGGGAAAATCGGACAATGAAGAAGAACCGGATAATCCACATTTCCATGTGCTTGTCCCAATCCGTCCTTTTACAGAGGAAGGAATCTGGGGCAATAAGCAGAGGCGGGAATATATTCTTGATGAGGATGGAAACCGGGTGAAGGATGCTAAAGGAAAGGAGATGTTCAATGCTGTTTCCACTACCGGTTGGAATGATCCGGAGCTTTTAAAGGAGTGGCGGAGAGCATGGACAGAGAAAGTAAATGGGAAATTTCGAGAGTGCCACATGGCAGCCAGAATCGACCACCGTTCCTACAAAGAACAGGGGATTGACCTGATCCCGACTATCCACGAGGGATATGAAGTCCGGGCAATGGAGAAAAAGGGAATCAAAACGGTGATTGGAGAATTGAACCGGGCAATCCGGCAGTTCAACCAGATGTTCATTTCCCTGAAAGAATCCATTCAGTGGATGAAGACTGCTTATGAAGAAATGAAAGCCGAGCTGGATCGCAGGCAGAACCCGACACTCCTGGAAAGCCTGCAGGACTATTATGACAAAAAGACACAGGGAAGAACGCCACTTCCTAATTTCTATGCGGAGATGAAACGAAGAGGGAAGAATCTCTCAAATCTACAGGAATTTTCAAAATCCATCAATTATCTTCAGACACATCAGATAGAGACGATGAATGACTTGCAGGAACGGATTGAGGAATTGAACGGTGTTGTTTCCGTCAGCAAAAAAGAAATTTCAGAAAAGCGGAAACAGTTAAAGGAACTGGAGAATCTGGAAAAAATGGCAGAGGTAATCAAGACGAACCAGCCATTGATTGATGAGTATAATCATTTCTTTTTCCAGAAAAAACGGGAGAAATATTATCAGCAGCACAAAAAAGAAATCAATTATTACCGTAAATGTGAACGGGAACTAAAACAGCATCTGGATCAAAATGGGAAAGTCCCAACTGCCAGATGGAAACGGGAGAAAGAAGAACTCCAGGCGGTGATCGAAGAGCTGAAAGCAGATAATCAGCCGTATCAGGAGGAACTTGCATTTGTAAAAAAGGTACAGAGTTGTGCGGATATTGCCAGACGTGACCGGGAAATGGCAGAAGCAGATACTTCCGGGCGTTCAGAAGAAAAAAGGGAGAAGCAGGTGAAGTTCCCGACATTTTACACAGTTCAGGCGAAAGAGATTCTTGAAGAAAACGGGAAAGCAGAGCAACAGCCGTTGAACCAGTCGGAGCAGAATCCAGAAAAGAAGACCTCTCTTCTGAGAAAACTGGATGAAAAAAAGAAAGAGTGTGCAGAGCGTGATGCAAAACAACAGGCAGTGAAGAAAAAGCGAAACTATGACATGAGTTTATAACAGTCTGTCAGCAGGACAGACGGGAAAGGATGAGCAAAATGCAGTATACAGAAGAACAAATTATAAGAGCAAATCAGACAGATATTGTTTCTTTTCTGAGCGCACAGGGAGAACAACTAGGGAAAAGCGGAAAGGAATACCGTTGGAAAAAGCATGACAGTGTAACGGTATCCGGAAACCGGTGGTACAGGCACAGTCAGGGGAGGGGTGGCTATCCGGTGGATTTTGTGATGGAATTTTACAATGCCACATTTCCGGAAGCTGTCAAGATGCTAACCGGGGAGGAAGGCGAAGGCAGGAACAGTACCTGCCCCGCCCCGTCCCCTGACTTCCGATTACCAGAGAAAGAGGAAAATAATGATAGAATCATCAGATATCTGACAGAAAACAGAG
>OCPR01000787.1_pt1 | contig 28871 bp, 31 predicted proteins | sample 1538611 | NCBI WGS metagenome assembly OCPR01 (sample SAMN04571711, study PRJEB22368) | human gut metagenome | biome: human gut; material: stool | host: Homo sapiens | place: Luxembourg | collected 2012-09-28
AGCGCTCATTCACAATCTGATTTGCTTGTTCTAATATATTACTCATGATTTAAAACTGTTTATTATTTTATATTTTAACTCTGGATTATTCTCAAGCATTTCGTTATTCTCTTTTAACAGTTTAAGTATCTCATCCATTACAGCATCGATTTTAGTTCTGCTTTTAATCTTTTTGCATCAGCACCTCTAAATGTTTGTGCATTTGCCAAGAAGTATCTAACAATATCTCCTGCGGTATCATAAAAATACATAGCATTCGGGTCTGAAGTATCAAGTGTTAGCATTGCCTCTAAATAAGGCACTGCGCCAAAATATACATTAAGCCATGTTGACTTTATATCTTTAGCTATTTGCTGAAAGGTTCTTTTCTTGTCCATTTTATTATCTTTATTTAGATATGCAAATATACTAATTTTCTCCGAGAATAGAAAATTTTTTTCATTATAAAATGCACTCACTTAACACTTCTTAACTTGGCCAGATTTTATTGCTCTTCTGGATATTCTATTTGCAGTAATTCTTTGCAAAATTGAATAACTTGCTCATAGTTATTATACACAGTTTGAGTAATAATTCTCCGCTGAAGTATTGTTAGCTTATTTTTAATAATAAACTTATTTATGTTAAGAGAGAGAGTTTTATCATTGCATCTTCTTTTATCTCCTAACTGAATAGCTAACTGAGCATAATGAATACATTTCTTTATATCCTGCGCTCCATTTTTAGCTCTATACCTGCTAATATATTTTATAATGCATCCTTGTATAAAAGAGCATCTTAAAGCAGTTATAAGCTCTATTGGTTGCATAGCCATATCTTTATAATGGTTACCACCTATTTGTACATCTGTTGCTTTCATATCAATATACTTTTCGTGCATGACTATTAGCTATAAATCCGTTTGCTACTCTCAGTTCATCCATAAACATAACAGAATTGTAATGCTTAGGAAATTCTTTTATCACCTTAAAGCTTGCTGTTTTATCTTTCACAAAGCTATTATCACCTACAGGTTCTACATATCCAAGTTTTACAAACTTATAAAGATATGCGGTTTCTGAGTTTCTACCTGGCTCTTTACCAAGCAGAATTTCTTTTGAACTTACTACTTTGCCAACATTATCGTTAACAAATTTTACCATTTCCGGAAATACCGGAGCTTGTTTTCCATTACGTCCCATATTACATAAATTTTTTATATTTGTCAATTTTTGCTTTTATGCTATCCATTAAGGCATTTTGCTTTTTATCTTTTGCTTTAAGTACTCTGATTACATCTTCATCATGAGTGCCTTGCAATATCAAATGATTTATAACAACATGATTTTGCTGTCCTTGTCGATATAATCGAGCATTAAACTGCTGATATAATTCAAGACTCCATGTTTGCCCAAACCAAACTATTATACTGCCTCCTGCCTGAAGATTAAGTCCATGACCTGCTGATGCTGGATGCGCCAACATAACTTGTATTTTGCCTGCATTCCAGTCTTCAATATCTTTATTGTTTTTAAGCTCTCTTGGCTTATATTTTTTAAGATACTCAACAATTCTATCTCTATCAAACTGATAAGTCCATGCTACAAGCACAGATTGGCCATTTGCATCTTCGATTATCTCCTTAAGAGCTTCAAGCTTAATATCATGAATTGGAAACACATTTCTTTCTTCATCATATATAGCCCCATTAGCAAATTGAAGTAATTTATTTGAAAGGGCAGCAGCATTGACTACATTTACTTCTACCGGCTTTTCAACAAATACTGAATTGCCATTTTCGTCTTCTTGCTCAACAGTTTCAGTAGCACTTATTAAGTCAAGCACTTTATTCTTTTCAAAGTCATCATATTGCTTCTTTAGAGCTTCAGGCATTCTAAGCTTTATATAGTTATCTGTCCTAAATGGCATTTCAAGATAATCATCGGCTTTCATGCTTATGCAAATATCCTCTATTTTCTTATGTATTAGATATTCTGAGTCACTCATCAAATCGTATGAATATACGACATGACCATTTGTTTGACCTGGCCGAAAATACCTTTCTCTATATCTGGATATTGTCTTTTCAAGGCGCTCGCCTCTATCCATAAGATATATTTGAGGCCACAAATCAATAAGTCCATTTGGAGCAGGTGTACCAGTTAGTCCTACTAACCTTTTAAGATAAGGTCTTGCGCCGCGTAATGCCTTAAAACGCTCTGATTTATAAGACTTAAAACTGCTAAGCTCATCAACTACTACCATATCAAAAGGTAATTTGCCTCCGCCATATAAAGCACAAAGCCATGCAACATTATCTCTTGATATGATATAAATATCAGCTTTTGTTTCCATAACAGCTGCTATTCGCTGTTTAGCAGTACCTATAATCTTAGAAAAGCGCAAATGCTTTGTATGTTCCCATTTCTCTGCTTCTTCTTGCCAAACTGACTCAGCCACTCGTTTTGGAGCTATAACTAATACAGAATTAACTTCACAATAATCAAACATCAAATAATTTATAGCAGTAAGAGTTGATATGGTTTTGCCAAGGCCCATATCTACAAATACACCGCAAAATGGATGCTCGATTATATGCTGCACGCAAGCTAATTGGTATTTATGTAAATCTGTTTCTTTCATCTTTTGTTACTGTTAAATATAGCTAAACAAGCTAAACCAAACAAAGCACCTATTATAAATGCAACTATGTTACTTATCATAAATTATACTATCTATAAATTGTTCAACGCCTTTTATCGTATCTATTACTTCAACTCTAAAGCCCAAAGCTCTAAGCTTATTGTGCATATATGCCTGTATGCGCTTAGGCTTTCGTCCAGTTGTTTTTAATTCCACAAAAACTATTTTATGGCCCGGAAATAAGCACATTCTATCTGGTAAGCCTATAAGTTGGTCGCACAGCAGTTTTATGCACATGCCACCATTTATTTTAACAAGCTCAACTAATTTGCGCTCTACAACTTTTTCACTGTCTACCGTCTCTTTCTTCATAAGTTAAATTTATTGAACTTACAGTTACTCCGAGTATTTGCAATGACTGGTTAAGCTTATCTTTAAGATTTTTCTTGAATTGAGCTATATCATTGCAAGCATTCTCTTCTGTTACATGGTTTTCATCATATTTTATTGTTCTTAAAGAACCATCAGAGAATTTGCATACAGCTTTTAGTATTACGTATTTCATAACCTGGCCATATAAATGTTATACTCACACTTATCCAAATTAAATTCCAGCTTGTCAACCAAAAACTTTTGGTCATTGTATATAACGACCGTTTTGACAGATGGAATATGTTCTATATTTCTTGTTACAAGAAGCACAGAATTACGGTAATTTCCGTATTGCGTTTTATAAAAATTTGCTATCATAATAAGCTATCTTTACGTTTATAGTATTTCTGTTTACCATATAAAGGAAAGTTCTTAGTGGATGCTATAGCTTCCCATTCAGGCAATGACCTAAGAATTTCATTAACCTCTCTGGTATTATATCTTGACATTTCTGTCTTATCTTTGCCAAGGCACTCACACCATACTTCAGCAATGCAGACAAAGTCTTTTTGTACTGTACCATTTTTAGACAATGGGTCTTCAAGCCAACGTCTTCTGTCATACAGGTCCATTTTGTCCCAATCATCTGGAAATTTAGTATTAAGATATTCTTCAATAATACCTTTTCGTTCATCTGCCTCTGAGTGTTTATGTTGCTCAATCTTAGCAATTATATCTTCATCACCAACGAGGTATAAAGGTTCTTTTGCTAAATATAACTGATATGCTTCAGCCCATATTTGATTTACTTCATCTTGTGTAAGGTCATCGTTTACGGACTTTGTGGCATATTCTGGCCTTACATCTATAGGCATAAATCGTCTATTTCCTGTCGGGTCTCGTAAGAAATCTTTGTTGTTAGTAGTACCAAAAAATACACATTGACGCTTATATGTTTCTACTGTTCTACCATACGCCGGCCTGAACATATCTTCTCTTTTTGATATGTAATGCTTAATCGATTCTACTTCTGCTTTCTTAAGGCCTGAAAGCTCTGCCATTTCAATCAGCCACGCCCCTTGTATCTGCTCAAATGACTCCTTGCCCTGCACAGTCGTGAATGTATCTGAGAACCATTCCATGCCGAGCTTTTTAACGAAAGTACTTTTATATGTTCCTTGTTCTCCGACAAGTATAAGCGCTGTGTCGAACTTAATACCTGGCTCGAATACCCTCGCAACAGCCGCCACCAACGTCTTCCTAATGGCGGCTCTAGTATAAGCGTTATCTTCTGCTCCAAAATAATCAATCAATAATGTATTAACTCTCGGTATGCCATCCCACTTTTGAGCACATATATACTCTCTTATCGGATGGAACTTTTTCTTTTCAAATTCAAGCGCAAGTGCATCATCCACTTTTTGACTTGACACAATGCCGTAAACACACTCAATGTAATTACGAACACCAGAATAGTCAACATCACGGAGAGGCTCCACAGTATCGACTTTACGCCATGGTAACGAACGTGTAACATATCTTTTATTATCAAAAATGTTTAGCTTAAATACATCTTTTAAGAATTGGTCATGCTGAATTATTATATTCAAGTTATTGGCAGAATTATCATATTCGCCTTTTGTATTAGCATCAAGCTCTTCTGTCCATGAAGTATCATACTCTTCAGGAACTTCTGCTTTTGCTTCTTCCGCAAACTCGAATTTAGCTTCAGCAAACTTTTCTTCAGCAATATGCTTTTTTGTTGTAGAGTCCTTAGAAGCAAATTCTTCCATTGCCTTAAAGCTCTTTTTATCTTTGTCTTCTTTTTCTTTGCCTGTATCTAAATGGCCAAATTTATGTATGCGAACTAAGTCAAATGCATTACACAATCTACATCCAGCAGGGTCTGTTCCATGGTGAGAATATGCAAATTTATCATCATAGACTATTAAGCCCGCAGCTGTAGAACCATTTATATACGTATATCGCCCTTCTCCAGCTGGTGTATATACATCTGAAAGAAAAGTCTCAATAGCTTCTTGTATAGTATAAGTACGACAGAAAACACCAATTATGCCTTTTTTATCTTCTGGGTCTTCTTGCTTTTTGATAGCTTGCATTATTACATCTGTGCTATCTGTAGCAGTTGGCCATTCGCTCGTATCATGCCAATCATCATATAGCCCAAGAATATAATCAGCTTCAAGGAAAGGTCCGTCTTGAAATTCAAAGTAGTACTCCATATCTGATGATACAGACGGCCAGAACATAAGTCTATTTACATCAAAAGTCGACTGGTCAAACAAATCAATGTTTAGGTCTCCAGCGACTTTTCGAGCAATAGCTTGATATTCTTCTTGTGATACTTCTCTATCAAGTGGAATTATCAATCTGTGTCGTGGCTTTTCAGGGCATGACTTATGAGTTGAATGAATAACCGCGGCACAATCAAATAGCATTGTAAAGTCCCACCAAAAGTTCTCATGAGAAAAGTCAATATCCAATGTAATTAACTGGCGGTAAAGTACATTTGTTTTATCACGCCTACCATTTGTAAGAAATCCGCCTACAAATCCGCCTACGTCTTTTATCTTACTTTGCTCTTCTTTTGTGGCACTCATAAACCGCTTATATGTTTCAGCGGTTACTACAGGAGTAGCTAGCTTTTGAACTAAATTGCTCCAAGTAGTTTTGGTATTTTTCCATACTTTACTTGAAACATTTAGTCCAACTGCTATGCTCAAATTTTCATCATATTTCAATTTATCTACTTGCATAATATGCGTAAACAATATATAAACACAGCCAAATCATATTTTTAATCTTCGAGCAAGTATGAAAACTTAGAATTGCAGCCTCTATATTCACCAAAATATTCTATTTCAGCTTCTAATCTAGCTTTTACCGCATCTTCAAAGGTATCATATTGACCTAAGCCTATAGTCTTTTTATGCACAGTTATATAGGCTCTGTATTTACCATTTCCATATCTCGATACTCCTATTGCTCCAGAAGTATTATCTATTCTCGGTTTAATAGCATGCTGAGCATTTTCTATTTTAGTGCATACCCTTAAATTAGACTTTCTGTTATCTAAAGTATCCCCATTGATATGGTCTATGCAAGTAGTATGGTCATTAAAATCTGGTCTATCTAGCCCTAATACTACCCTATGCATTCTATGCCTAAAAGAAAAAGCATAACCTCTGTGAAAAGTCCATCTGTATAAAATTACTTTATCTAGGTCCTCTAAGTCTACTAAAGCTGAAGCTATAATTTCTCCTTTTTTATTCTGTAGAAGTATTTCTGCATAATCTTTATGCTTTATATAAAGATTAGGGCATTTTGTTATATTTAATCCTTCCATAACATCTAATTATTTTTGGTAAAACATCATTACTCCTCCATCAGCATTCAAAGGTAAATCTTCTGCCCACTGCGGTGGAGTACTCATTATTTCAACAAGCCTATTATAATGGTCTTTAGCATTTATTTCTGGTACTTCTACTATTACTTCGTCATGTACCGATGCTACTATTTCATAGTCTTCATCTTGCATTCTTAACATAGAATTGCCAAGTAAATCTCTTGAAATAGCTTGTACAATGTTCTCTGTTAATTTACCTCCATACGTATCAATTTCACCCCATTGCTTAGTGTCTTGCACAACTCCTTGGTAACATAATACTCGTGTTGGCATCGTAGAACGGCCTATCTTCTTATCTTTGAATTTAGGCCCATAATAGAATAGCTTTCTGCCAGATGGCAATTGTATTGTCATAAACTCACCATTACAGTCGAAAATTATATTTCTACATGTGCATGATACTGGTCTTTGGTATCTGACAGCCTCTTTCGATGCTTCATCTATTTCTTTCCACATATCTACAATTGCAGGGTTTGCCGAGCGCCATTTACGCACCAGGCTCATCATTTCAGTATCTGATAAGCCCATACGTTCACCACCCATTCGCTTAAGTGCTCCTAATGAGCCCTCATAACCGAGTGCAAGCTCTGAAATCTTTGATTTGTCGCGAAGTACTGAGCCTTTTGTAATAGCAGATATTGGCACATTAAACATCTTTGCTCCTGTAGCTTCATAGATTTTACCGTCTCCGCGGAATACGTCCATTCGCCATTTTTCATTCGCAAGCCAAGATATAACGCGTGCCTCAATGGCTGAAAAGTCTGCAACACTAAATACTTTACCAGGCGATGCTATAAGAGCTGTTCTTACTAACTGAGACAAAATATCTGCAACATCATCATACATCATCTCAACTGACTCCCAATCACGTGCTCTAATCATTTCACGTGGTACTTCTATATGCGATATATGATTTTTTGATAAGTTCTGCAATTGCAATAGCCTACCTGCCCATCGTCCAGTTCTATTTGCACCATAGAATTGAAATGTACCACGGACTCTATGGTCTTTCATGGCACAATTAAGCATAGCATAATACTTCTTAATAGACGTTTTTGAGAGCTTTTTGCGTATATTAAGCAACTCAATAACATCTGGATAATCTGCAAACTCTTTCATTAAATCAGGCATTGTTTCCTTTGAAAGTGACATAACAACACATCCTGTTGTCCTTTCAATCCATTGTCTAATTTGAACAGGTGAGTTTGGATTTTCAAGTCCTGTTAACTGTTGAGCATGCTGTGTTAAGATAGAAGTATATGTGTTATCTACTGCAATAGCAGACTCTGCTAATTCCATATCAACCAAAATACCTCTATCGTTTATATTCTGGTCAAGTACATACATCTTACGCTCAATATCAGGAATGATATATGCCTCTAATCTCTTAAATATCTCACGCTCTGCGAGTACGTCATACTTATTATATTCCTTATACATTTCCCACTTTTCAGGAGCATGTTCAGGATAATTTCGAGTACGCATACCATTAACTCGAGTTGCTTTGCATGGGCATGAGAAGTATTTAATAAGTGCTTTACCAGTATCTAGCTTTTTATCTGTAAGATTAAGAGCCTTTGATACTCCGTCCAAAGAAAGTGGTAAACCACAATACGCAGCTTTTACAGAGGTACAATACCACTGCTCTGCTGGAACATTATATCCTATACGCTTAAAGCTCAAGCGCTCAAATACTGCATTATGTGCCACTTTTACACAATCCGGGTCAAGCAAAGCTTCTTCAAACTCTTCAGGCATTTCTTCACCTTGAGCCAAATCTACTATCTTTACCGGGCCATCATCTAAAGCATATCCTATTATAAGAATTTCAAAGTCTGGTGACTCGATATACTTATAAGCTCCAGACTCTTTAATATCTACAGATGAATATGTTTCAACGTCTATAAAAAGATTTTTTGCCATTATTTCTTTATTTGATATTATAGAATTGTGGAATAGGCAGGACTCGAACCTGCATCTTGCTCTCGTTGTTTTTAAGTGGTACCACGCTGCTCTTCCATTAAGCTACTATCCCAATAGGAGTATAGGCGGGGCTCGAACCCACATTTACTTGGTTTCCACAGACGGTTTCCGAAGTAAGTTTTACCATTAAACTACTATACTCATTGATGTAGAGAGGAAATTACATCATATCGTCATCCTGAACAGCATTATCTCCGCCGAAATCTTCTTCAGCGGTTGAGCCACCGGCCAACATCTCTCCATCTTCGAGCTTTTGAAGATTATTCAATCCAGCAGCGATGCCTTTGGATGAAACATTGAAAGCATAGAAGTTGATTGAAGCGCGACCATAACAACCTGAATAGAACTCGTCTCTGCTCATGATTGGATTGAGTGAGCGGTCCACAATGCCCGGCTGACGCATCGAGTTTGCATTGATGAAATAGTGGTCCTCAAATGCTGGGTCATCCGGACGTTCTTCATCGCCATCGCGTAGAGGCAATTTGAGGTTTGCTGGAATACGGCCATTCTTATCTGCGAGTTTTGCCTTACCTGCTTCCTTTGCAGCTTCTATGGCTTTCTTGATTTTGTCAATAGTAGCCGTATCGCTCTTAGGAATAAGAATGCAGATATTATACTTAGGAGTATCGCCCTCATTCATAGCTGTGGGCTCGAACACGCTTACATAGCAAAATCTTACTTTGCCAGTTACAACCTTGGTTGAATTTACTTGATTACTCATTGTCTTTTAATTTAAGTTGTTATTATTCTTTGAAATCTAGTTGTGCTTGAGCATATCCCATTGCTGGTCTCTTGTCTTCAAGCGGTACAAGAGTAGGTTTGCCTTGTGGCTTGATAACCACATCTGAGAGTATTTCCTCAAAACGCTTTTTGCCTACTAACTTCTCAATAGAAGTAATCGGTTTAAGCTTCATATTGAAAATCTCATCTTCTGAAAGTTCAGGGCAACGTGCAAAAATTGCATTAGAAGCTTGGTCTTCGTCAACCCATTTGCGTCGACTAATTCCTTCAACTAATTTAAGCCCCGGCCATTGCTTATTCTCGTTAATCGCTTTAGTTTGTGCATATTCTGTTATTGAATTAGCCCATTCTATAAGCTTAGGCACACGCTTAACTATATCAGCAATCTCATCATCGGTTAGCAACTCTGGGTCTGCAAATTCATGTTGTGCAATTTCGAGTTGTTGCTCATAAAGCTTACGACACTGATTACGCACAGCACAAAATCTGCACCAATCTCCAGCATTGAGTTCTCCTTTACCTTCAAAAGCAAGTTCAGCTCTTGGCCTAAGCTCCTCTTCTGCCCATTTGCGGAGTTCTTCAACAGATATTTGCCAACTTGATATATTGTTAATGCGAGGCTGTATAATAGTCAATCGCACTTCCGTTATATCATACATTGTATCATATTTCTGTAAAGCTCCAAGCCCATAAAGCATAAGTTGCTTATTCCATTCAGCATATACTGGAACACCTTTTCCATATTTTAAGTCAATAACTTCCATAAGGTTGTCATTGATAACAACACAGTCAGCTGTTCCAAAGCTTTCAGGCACATATTCTGTCAAATCGAGTTTCTGCTCAATTTCCATGACGGCTAACGGATTTTCAGTTTTTGCTTCAGCTAATTGTTCTGAGCAATAATCCGTATATATAGGTACAACTTCAAGCATTTCCTCGCTGAACAGGTCATTTGCCATTATCTCTTCGAGCCTTTGGTCAAAGTCTTGCTCACTAATGCTGTTAAGTGTATCTTTTCTCAGGTAAAGCTCTGAGAGCTCATGAGCTAATGTACCTTCTTCTGCATATACCGAAGACTTCTTTTCTCCGTATTCATCTTCAAGCTTGGCAGACGGAGTACAATTCAGCCATCTTCCTGCTCCAGAAGCCGAGAGGAGTGCATGACTCCTCTGACTATGTTTCTGTGGTTTAGTACTACTTGTCACTTGAGCCATATTCTTTTATCAATTTTGCCAAATAACGGCATTAAATAGCATACTTAGCATAAAGCTCTGGATTTTCTCTGCGAAACTTCTGAGCTGCTTTTTGCAATTTCTTTGTACTTGACATAGTTACAGTGACTCTAAGAAGTTATACATTTCATCATACTTAGCCGGGTCAAGTTTTGTTACGCTTGGAGCCCCAAGTTCATTGAGTTTTTGCTTGATTACGTCGCGATGCTCATTGACCTTTTTTGCAAGCATTCCGCGGACGTCCTCAATGCTCTTAGAGGCAGAAGAAGCAGCCGGAGCAGCAGGTGCTGAAGGAGCAGGCTTGGCAGCACTCTGAGTCTGGGCAGGTGCTGCAGGCTGGGAAGTAGGTTTTGCAGGAGCTGGCTTTGCTGGCGTAGTAGGAGCAGGTTTAGAAGCCGGAGCAGCAGGTGCTGAAGGAGCAATAGCATTACCAAACAATGAAGTTAAAAACTTCTGCGTATTTTCAGACAGGTTTACGCTAACCTCAACAGAAATTTTAATGGTTTCCATTTTCGTGATTTTTAATGAAGTTATCTAAATAGTTAATAAACTCGTTTACTGTCATATCTGGTACGTTTGAGAGCTTTTGGTGGATAAGCTCATTATTCTTATATATAGATACGTACACGCCTTTATAATTCAGCTTTACTTTATATTCGCCTTTCAGCATTGTTAGGCATCCATCTTCAGATGAACCTTTCCAAGTATTTGCTGAAAACAAATCAGTTACTAACACGCCAATATGATTGGCCAATCGCTCTAACTGTATAACATCCAAATTAGCTTCGCCCTTTAACACACGGTCAAATGCCTGTTTCGGATATTTAACAGTAGGAAATAACACTTTAGCTAAATCTTCCGTATTTAGCTTGTAGTGCTCAATTACATTACCTATATTAAATTGTTGTTCCATATTTTGGTGAATTTTATTATCTTATTTTCGATATGCAAATATACAAACTATTCTCGAAAGAAAAAAATTTTCCATTATTTTTTGAGAATTTATTTGTTAAAAATAATTAAACAGCAATTTTAGTGCGGCTTTGAAATTGCTGTAAACAAAGAAACAATAAAAACAATGCCTCTATATATTTCAAACTTAATTTCTTAATTTCCGATTAACATTAAGGTTAATAAGAAATATCGGCTTTTAATATGAAAAGATTTAATGAAATTATTGTTTCTTTGTTTACAGCATATATAAGTAATTGATTTTGAGCACTTTAGGCGTAAACAATGACTTGTTTATATTGTTTCTATTGTTTACCACTTATGCTTATATAATCCACACTAACTATAGAGGTGGCTGGATTTTGGCTTACGACATCTACTTGCCTACTTTTTATTTTATTGGTTTTCCATAAAAATCCCAAAAAGCGCTTATACTTCACTGTTTCTACTATTTTAAGCGACTCTCTATTAGATATTTGCAACTCAACAGTATCTCTTTTTAGGTCAACACATCCTGCCACATCAGTCCATTTTGATTTGTAATTAAAGCATTTAAGTGTATCAACTGTATTTGTCGTAGTATCAATTCTTATGGAGTCACTCAGCTTTGCAGAAAGTAAGTTTATCGTTTCTGTCTGAGATGATATAACTCTTTGTAAGTCCGATTTGTTTACTTTAAGCTGCTCGATTAGTTTCAAATCCTGCTTTCTGTATTTCTTATATTCAGAAAGTGAAAGCTGAAGCTCTGTTACTTTAGCAGCATTAAGGCTATCAGATACTTTATAGAGTTGGCTTTGTGCCATTATAGACTCTTTTTCTGAAAGCAATACTTCCTGATTGCTTTTAAGCCTACTGTTTTCTTCTTTTAGGCTTTTAATCCTAATTCCTGCTATTACTATAAGTAGAATAGCAACAGCGATTATTCCTATTTTTATGATTATCTTTTTCATGCTCAATTTATTCTCGCGTATTCTCGCATAGTTTTAATTTCTTGTTTATAATTACCTCATCTTTAATATAAAAACCATTCTCGTAATAATTTCTTATACGCGAGAATGGTTTTTATGTGCTTCAGAGGTCTTTATACTCATACTTAGCATCAAAGCTGGGACATGCCTTAGCTGCAAATTCTCTGTGTCCATGAATGGTAGCATTTGGGTATTTTGCCTTTAAGCTTTTCAGCAATTCGAGTAAAGATTGCTTTTGAGCCTCAGTGCGCGTATCTTTAGGAGTTTTACCGTCTTTAGCAACGCCTCCTACATAGCATATTCCTATAGAATTTGCATTTTGACCTGAGCAGTGGGCTCCAACTACACTTTCATCTCTGCCTTTATGAACAGAGCCATCGAGCTCAATTACATAATGGTAACCAATATCTTTCCAATGATTGCCATTAACATGCCAATCTCGAATAGTTTCGGTTTTGACGTCTTTTCCTTCAGGCGTTGCAGAGCAATGCACTATGAGTTTATTGATTTTTCTCATTTTTCTTTATTGTTAAGAGATACTTGTTTTACTATTTTATTAAAGACTTCGTTGCCTTGTTCAGTAGTAGCTGCTTGAATAATCTGCTTAATCATATCTGGAACATCTCCGGCATGCGCTTTTCTTCTTTTGCTATTTTCTAATACAGATTTGCCTTCTATGCAAAGTATTGCTAAAGCACAAAGCATAGTTGCAAATGGCAGTATATAAAACGATAGCAAGCTTCCTAAAACATCTACCATAAATGCAAACATGAGAACTCTAGCATAATCGCCTATTTTTACAACAGTACGCCTAAAGCCATGAGACATAAGCTTTTCGCCTAAAATCTTTGCTGTTAATGTACCACTCCAAAAATCAACGATACACGCTATAGTAGAGAAAATCCAGCATATAACTATTATTACTACTCTAACAGTTATAAAAAACATAAGAGCTTCTAGGTCTTTTGCTTCAATGAGTTCTAGCATAGCATTTTCTTTGTTATGTTATAAAACATGTTTCTTATAATTTCACCAACTAGATAACTAGCACTTTCGCTATAAGGACTGAAATTCAACGTTTTAGCAATATGCTTTTCAATGTGGTCTACTTCATGAGCAAAGCTATTGAAAAATTCCCAAATATCAGTAGTTTTTGATACTACTATTGCACTGCGTTTATATTTAGGATTGCTATAAGCTATTCCTATATTACGCCTATTTGAGTATAAAATTTCTTTAGCCCTATTCAAAAATCGTTTACTACATCTTAAGCTATACAACTCATCTATTATTTCTTCTGCATCATTGGCGTCTGTCATTATGAAGTATGATATGTGCCAATTAGCATAGTTTTCAAGATAGAATTTTCCTGCTATCATAGAATTTCTTCCCAATCTACGGCTATACCTCTGGATGTCATTTTAGCATCCCATTCACGCATTATTTCTCCATCGCCTGCATCTACGTCGTCGACTACATCTTTTACATACAAAGCTAAATGTTGCTCATCAGTAATACTACTTTTAAGCAAATCAGCTTTTCCCATGTTAGCAACATACACATAGTCATAGTCTACGTTATTTTCTAGAGTCACGCCATATTTTGCAAGCATAGAGTCAACTTGGTCTTTTGTAAGAGGCTCTATTTTCTCTGTCTTACCAGTAGAAGCATTCTTTTTGCGCATTAAACTTACTGCAAAATCACACGCCTTTTTGTTAAAATGCCATCCATGAAATCGAAGGTATTTTCTCATTTCCGTTGGTATGTCATCATACATATCAAGCGGTAATCTTTTTCTTGCTGTTGAGGCATAAGGCCAGCATAAGGCTGTCCTGGAGTTGGAATTGGATATTTCTGCCGTATTTTAGGCTCGGCGATAACCTGTCCTATCTCCAATTTAGGAGAATTATCTTTATGAAAGATATAAACTGTACTGCCAGTTCTTAGATTTTGAAAAGCCATGATTTTTAATTTTTAATTACGTAGTCGCGGTTGTAGCCGCTGCTGTCGGAAATACATACAGAGTTCCATCTTCTGAGTCGTAAATAGCTAAGAATATACCTGCTCTTGCAACATCAGCTACTGTTAAAGGAGCTCTAATAAATATAGAATGTAGACCACAAATCCTACAATGTTATTTTTCATGCTTTTTATATTTATAATTAAATGCTGCAAGGAATTTTTATGCATTTCATTGATAATGCATCTTACCTTGCAGTCTTAAAAACTCATAGAGCTATACTGTAACAAGATAGTGCATGTTTGGCAAATCAATTGGTAATCTTTTATACATCTCTATTTGCCCAGCTTTATTTGGATGTAGATTGTATGGCTGAGTATTTCGTGAAAATAAATCTTCATTAGGCAATTGCGATTCATCGTTAACGGGATTATTGTTAGCTGCTGTTGCTATATCATATCTTGCTCCAATAATATTATTGGAACTTGACCATTCTTCAATCATATTATTAACATATTGATGTTTTCTCTCTTCGACCGTACTTGTATAACATACGTTGTAACATAGATATAGAGTGCATCCGATGTCATCACATTTTTGCTTCAAACTATCAAAACCACCCTTAGTGTTGCCTCCGTTTGCTCCAATATTAACAACCATCTTTTTAGGCTTATAAATATTAAATTCATCTTCGAATCTACTAAGTATTGCAGCAATTGTACAACCTCCACGAGCTGAAATCATGACTTTATGATTAGGATGCTCAATTCTAAACAATTCTCCAACACGATAGCGCAAATCTTCCACACAAAATCCTTCAGTTATACTATCACCGACAAAAACTATATCCGGGTTATTTAATGTAAACACGTCTAAGGATTTTATAACAGGCATTTCAGCTCCGTTTTCCAGGTAAATATACAACGGACCATTTTGTGCACCTACTGACCATATCGTATCATCACATATAAGTTCACAACTTTTCCCTGTCAAGTAATTTGTTAACCTAATTATACTTTTATATGATGATTTGATAATATCAAAAATATATTCACCTGCTGCAAAATCTAATGGCATGTCACTTTCACCCCATACCTCAGATAACACATAACTCGCATAACCTAAAGGGTCTTTTAATTTATACATACCAATTTTTTTATTTTGCATGTCAATATAGAATTTACTTGGTACTACTCCAGAACCTATATTCTTGGTAGAGAATGCAAATATTAATTTATTGTCAGAACCAATCCTTAATTTTAATCTTGTATGTTTAATATCACAGAAATAATCCTTATCTAACTTGATATAATTATCCGCACCTATACCTGTAGCCTGTATACCATCTTCGGTCTGTGTCCAAGTCGTGTTTACAAAATCACCAAGAGCTTTTGAGGAAAAAAGACTAATCATGCCTTTTAGTGAGTATATACTGTCATATAGTGATATGCTACTTGTATTACTTAATAGTACTCCCTGAGAATTAGACAATGGGTAAATCCTTTCGTTATTCTGTTTTAATTCTATAATCTTTTCCATAATCAATTAATTACTTTATAAATTGAAGGAGATGTTATGTTTCCAAAATTATTTTCCAGCCTGGCAAAGCGAGTCTCATAACCTTCGGCGATTTTGTTTCCAATACAGGAATATTCTATGGGCTTGCCATCAACCTTGCTGTATGAATGAAAACGGACATATCTTGCATTGTCCGGATATTCCGAACGTTCCAAAACAAGTTCCGGATACTGCCTGACCACACTTTGTCCACCCGGCGAAATCGTCTTTATAATCTTTCTGTCGGCACCGTAAAACACGCCATAAGGGAATGATAGAATACAAGCACCATTTACCACAAAACGGTCATAAACGGTCAAATCCAGATAATCCGTAGCGTAAGCATCCGGATAGACGTCAGAAGTAATGTCGCTGCCGTTTTGGGCAAACAGGCAAGGATTAAATGGAAATGGAATCGAAACATCCTTGTTTCCACCATAAGCATCAGCCTCAAGCCCTTTTATTCGCCCGTCGAACAAAGAAACTTTATCGGACAAATTTTTAATACAATTATCCAAGTCTTCTTTCATTGCATTCTTGAAATACTTCTGTTGTGTAGTTGTATAGACATTCGTATTGGAAAGTCCGGTATAATGATCATTAGCATCAGCTAGAATTATGAATATATGAGTAAATCCTTGAATTTGGAAATTATTAACCCAAGCTGAGTTTCTGAAAGATATACCTCCATTAACAGAGTAACAACAGACAAAATCTGCTTTTTCATTAGTTGAAAATTCAAATTTTTCTCCTTCTACATCTACAATGTCACTGACGAAGTAAGGACCTTCTTTGAATTCGCCTGTAGTAAAATCTCTATTACCTTTTTGCCATCCCCAATCATCTATAAAATTAAGGTTTAAATTATTTGCATTTTCTAGATATAACAGGTTGTTTGATAACTCGGTAAGTTGTTCTTGATTAGGTATTCTTTCCCAATTAGAATCTTTGGACCATTCAGTATCTGTAGTAGACGTACCAATATATTGCTCATTTATAACATCTCCATCTGCACTTTTATAAGAAATTTGAAGTAAAGATTTTCTATATTTTGATAGCACTTGCTTTCTTGTAGTAGCAACATCCGTATTCCATTCTAATATCATGTTACCGCTACCGGCTCCTATTTCTAAAGTTTGCTTACTCCATGAGCCATTCCATATCAAAATTCCTAATTGCCCTGTATCTATAACAAGATTGGAAAAATTAGTGTATATTCCTTCTCCTGCTAAATAAAATACATTGCCATCTGGAGTTCCAGGATTTGTCAAGGTTGTCGCGATACCAACAAATTGATAGTTTTCACCTAATGAACTTACTATATTATTTAAAACATTCTGAAGAACACTACCGGTTATGGCTTGAGTTCCATTCGTTTTTATAACATTGGCTATTGCTGCTTTTAAAGTACTCCACTTTGACATATCTATTATGTAGTTTTAAAATCATTATTAAAGTCACTATTAAAATCTCCACCTGCTAGCTCTGGAGTATATCCACCTATATTTGCTATAACAGTGTCAGTTTCAAATTCACACTCTACGGCTGCTAAATCTCCTTGGTCTTCCCATTCAGGCTCCATGCTAAATGTGGTTAAATCATAAGTTTGCAATTTACTTGTAATTTGCTTTGTTTCGCATAACCTCACAATTCTAAGTGCATCACACAAGTATTCAGGAGCTAAAAATGTAAACTTATATATCTTTTTGCTTACTTGGCTCTCAATAAAAGTATAGCCCATTCGCTCAGTGGCTTCTTCTTCAAAATCATATTCAGGCTTACCAATCTGTGTATTCAAATAGCACCTAAATTTGAAATTATCAGAAAAGTCTACTATGCCATTTTTAAGTTCAAAGTTATATGAATTGTAATACTCAAGAAGTAAATAGTCGTCTACTTTATTAGTTACAGTGAATATATCAGAGTATATTGTTCCTAAGCCTGATATTGAAATAGCTAGATAATATAAACCTTCATGCTTTATTTCAACTATAGGAAGAGTACCAGGATATTTAAGAAGCTTAAAGTTAGTATATGGCTTAATAACTAAGCCATTTTCTTTCATACTCGTTGTTATAGTAGTATATGCCCCCGTATTGAAATTATACAATCTCACCCAATTTATAGCTGTTCCACTGGCAAGAACTACTTGAAAAGGCAATAACATATTCTTATAGGTTATTAGCGGATAAACCTGGCCAAAAGCATAATCTTTACGATGATTTTGCAGTGCAAGATTATCGTAAAAAGGCAATGGCGATATGTTATTATTCACTAACTTCATGCTGCTAATTTACAAATAAAAATCTATATAAGAAAATTTCTTAATAATTTTTAACACACAGCTTTATTGAGGCGCATAAAGTAATCTTACTTTAGCATGGCGAGTATTTACATTGACAGAAATCTCATCTATTTTGCCATTTCCTATAGTGGTTTTAATCAATTCAAGTTCATCCAAATCTTCTTCAGTAGGAAATTCTATAGTATGCTTCATACACATTTTTACACCATTCGCATATAAATCTCCAAGCACATTACAGTCAAGATTTGATGCAGGCATATCATACATATAAAAGCGCACAAGATATGCCCAAGCTGCATAGAAATTCTGAATTACAGCATTATATGTATCACCGTTTTCATCTACCAACTGTGTTTCAACTATGGGCAATTCTAAAGAGGAGCCATTTTTAACAGGGCATAATAATGCAAAGCCATCATCTGAGAAATTAGATGGGTTAAATAGCATATAATCCACGTCAGATGAAAACTGGCTTATATTTATTTCTTCTGTTTTATCTTTCTGTATATAGTTAGATTTAACATCTATGGTTACTCCACCAAACAAATCAGTAACGTCATCCATCCAGCCAAATTCATATCGTTGGTTTAGGTCTGTTTTATCATATTCTACTTCTGATTGAAAATATGATGATAGCTTTTTGTTAAACTGGTCTACTAGTTTAGTAAAATCAAGCTGAACATTTGTATTATAAGAGTATGAGCCTCCTCTCATAAAGAAACTTATGTGTTCAATCTTAAATTTACCATCTTCTATATACCAATAACATCTAAAACAATCACGAAGCATTTTCATTATATCTTCTAATGATACTTCTGCTTTTTGAGCGGGCTGGTCATATTCACCTTTAAGTATATTTGTTTTTTGTGTTATGTGTACATAAAATCTTGCCATCGACATTGGTACGGTTGTATCATACAAAAAGCGACTATATTCGGCAGTTGCTTCATGCTGAAGAGTAGGGTCTATTTCTTTAAGCAAAGCCTTTATTGCTGCTGCTATAGAATAACTATCCCTAAGAGTATATTGCTTTCTTAATCTCTGCTCAAATAAAGAATAATAGCTATTGTATACATACCACAATGAAGCATTAGCCCAAGAATTTCTACTAATAGGCAAAGGTCTGCCTATACCAGTGCTACTAGGAATAAATTCATTAGTAAAATACTGGTTATAGTCATTTAAGCCATATCTTGTAGGTTCATCTACTGCTCTAGAAGTACAGAAAAACATTCCGCCTGTTAGCCCAATACACTTTTTATAATTTCTGTTGTCTGTGACAAAGTCATCAGACGGCAAGTCGTATGTATTCTTTACACCTTCAGAGTCTTCTACAGAATCTACATCGCAAAGCAAACGCCTGTAGATATGATATACGAAAGGACTCTCTATAGTAAACGTATCATTTGAATTATTTACATTTACCATCTTAATATTCTCGATCCCTATATATTTATTGTCAGGGTCATTAACAGCCCACTGCTTTTCTGATTGATACAGCAGGGTATTATCTGAATTTCTATATAAACGTATCCAATACATAGTAGAGCTTCCACCTACTAATTCCATTTTGCACGTGTAACCTGGATTCCATTTACTCCAATATCCGTTTATTCCAGCGTATACTCCATTAACATCAGAAATGCTAGCATTTCTTATATAAAACTCATTTCCTGCTTTTATATAAGAAAAATAATACTTGTTTATCAAGTCATTATGGTTATCGATTGCTTCATTTACGTCATCTTCCCAGTATATGCCACCAAAAAAATTAGATATTGAATTGGCACCTCTTACATAAACCTGCATTAAAGAGCGTTTATGCAGGTTTATTCTTGATATAGCTGGAGCAAGTTTTATAAGGTCATAAGTATTTTCATATTTATTAACCACATCATTATATTCATCGAGAGCTGTTGTTTTAAGCTCACATGACTTTTTTTCATGGTCAAGTTTGCAATCTGTTTTATTAAATTCGCCTTTATAATACTCTATCCATTTACCAGAAGTCCTATTGTATTTATCTATAATAAGTATCATCTGGTCTTCTAGACTTGAATTGCGCACAAGCTCGTAATCACTCCCAAACAGATTTATTTTACCATCAAGTGAAATACGGAAAAATTCTTGCCCACTTTCTTTAGCATATTTCTTATTAAGCTCTTTATAATGTGGATTTACTTCTACTTTATCACCACCATTCTTCGATATGTAAAATTTATATTTTGGAGGTATCATATCTTTAATTCTTTATAATTCGTTTAACATTTTTATGCTGAATAACTACTGTGCCGTTAGGTAGTGTATAATATTTAGTTTCGCTCTGTTTTCTAATACTTCGCACATCATCCTCTATTTTTGAAAGGTCCACACTTCCATTAGAATTAAGAGAAATATTCAACCCATCTGAGCTAGCAAATGCATTAAGATATTTATCTTCAAATGTTCCTTTATTTAGACTATTAATAACATCTGGAAGTATCTTTTTGTATTTCCTAGTTCGCTTCTTACTTATAATAGCAAGTGCTTCTCCACCTTCAGCTCTCATTCTGCGCTTCTTCTTATTCTTTACGCCCAAATCAATATCATCACCAGATGCATGAGAGCCTCCTTCCAAGAACTCAAGACCTCCTTCTCCATATTCATCAGACTGGCTCGCTGTTACTTGTTTGGCTTTAATTTTAGCTACTGCAAACGATGTCCACATTGTAGCAATAGCAGCTAATGCGAGAGCTGGGCCAACAATAGGAATTGAAGAGAATGAACTCCACAAATTAGCAGATGCTGTGACAAGCGAAGATGCCTGAGTAACAGTGTTCATTGCTTCTTGACGTTTTTGGGCTGCCTGCAGCATTTTTTGTTTTTCTTGCTGATTTTTCTTTTCTTGCTCTAATTCTTTTTTAGCAGTAGCTACGTTATTAGCATAGCCATTATTGCGAGCCTCAACCTCGGCATCATAAGCTTTTTGCGCAGCTTCTACTCGAGCTTCAGCTGCTTCCACAGCCTGTTCAGCCAATTCAACTTCGGCGTCCATAATGGATTGAAGCTGTTCTATTACTATATTTACAGCATCTTTTAGGGCATCAATCTGGTCATCATCAAAGCCAAGTTTCTCAAGTAAAGTACCTCCTAAACCTTTTTTGCCAATGTTCTTAATAAAATCATCAAGCTCTGATAATTCACGGTCGATGCCTTTAACCGTGGCTTTAGCAGCATCAATCTGAGCTTGACTCCAATCTAGTCCACCAGCTTCTGCTAAACGTATTTGTTCTTGCCATCTAGCTTTTTCTTGTTCAAGCTTAAATCGGGTTATCTCAGTTTCACTGCGCTTAACTTCATTAAATACAGCTTCATCAAGAGCTTGTTGCTCATCGAAGCTTGACATATTAAAACTACCAACAGTAATAGCCTTTTGTTTATCAAAAGATGCATTTATAGCGCTTGTAGGTTGTCTTTTAGCTTCTGGTAACTGAGCATTCTTAAGTAATGCTATTTGTCTTTCTACATCTAATCGCTTTAATGAATTGCTGAGTTCCTCATAAGAACCTTTTTTTGATACTTCACCTTCTAATTCTAACAACTCTAATAGCTGTTCAGCTTTTTGTATTTCTACATCTATATTGAGCAAATCTAGACTTAGAGTTAAGCCTTTTTGCTTGTTCTTTATAGCATTTTCTATATCATCTAGTGCTTTGATAGCTGTTTCTTTTTGGCTTTCTGTAAGCTTTTTATATTTTTCGTCTTGACCATTCAGTATTTTTTGGATTCTAGAATATTTATCGTTTAAATCAGCTATTTCTTGATTGAATGATGCAAAGGCTTCAGCTCTGCGCTTCTTATTTTCATCCCTCTCAATCTCTGTACGGCTCTTTTGATATGCTTTTTCGGCTGCTAATGCCAGGTTATTTAGGCGGTCATCAGCGTCTCTTGGTGTACGACCTCTTTTATCTTTTTTGTGAGATTCTTCTAAGCCAATTTCTTTAAATAGAGCATCTGCTTGGTCTTCATAAAATTTCCATACGTTGAAATAGCTTTCAACTTCTTTTTCAAGAGCATCTGCATCTTTTTGTAAACTTTCTACATTTCTCTGCCTTTGCTTTTTTAATCTAGTCCCAAGTGACAAATCGGAGTCTGGCCCAGAAATGCCACCCCATAAAGCTTTAAAGTAATTTATAGTTTTGTCGAAAAAGCCGTACTCACGCACTTTTTCAAGTTCGGCTTTATTTTCTGCGGCTAATAGTTTTTGGTATTGCTGGGACACAACATTTAGCGCAGCTTCTGCTTTAGCTCTTGCTTTATATGCAGCCACTACAGATTCAGTATTATCTACAAAAGCATTATTGGCGTCATTTATACTATCAATGGTGATGCCTAATTTACTGAACTCTTTTTCATTATCATTAATCCACTGTGTTTGTGCTTTTATATTATTCCCTAAATCTTTCCAATTTTCAGATAATCTTCTTAATACTGCTATCTGCTGGCCATAAGACCCTGTAGACCCTTTTCCTAGCTCATCATTTAAGTCCTCTAAAGCATCTTCAAAAGATTTAGCTGCATCTCTACCTGCTAGTGTTTTATCAATCCATGCTATAATTTCTTTACCATACATAGAAAACACAGTAAGCAATACAACCAAAGCGGTATTCCAGCTAAATAGTGATTTTACAACAGACTTTGTTACACTTATTTGCTCTTTTCCTTCAGCAGCCAATAATTCATTCTGCTTTCTTAGTCTGTTAATTTCATCGACTACCATAGGTATATTATTTGATATACCTAAGAAGAATGTATTAAGCGATACAGCTGCAGCAGGTAATTCTCGTACTACTTGAGAAATAGAAATGCCTAAGCCATCCCATGTTTTTTGATAATGACCTACAGACAATCTATAATTGCCTGTAGCTTCTTGCAATTTTATCATCTGCTGATAAATTGCATTTGTCTCAGCTTCAAGCTTTTTACCAGAGTCAGCAGCTTCTCTCTCAGCTGCAGACATTTGGTTAAGCCGTATTTTATTTAATGCATATTGAGCCGAAAGTCTATTATAAGAGCCTTCTGCAGAATTAGCAATTGTAGCCTGTAATTGAGCAATCTGATTTGCTTCTCGTATTTGGGTTGAATAGAGTTTAAGCTGCTGATTTTCTTCTGACTGAGCATAGGCAAGTTTCTCTTGAGCCTGAGCTAATGGGTCTACTGTAGCTTTCTGCTGTTTTCTAGCAGAAGTAAGCTCAGCAATCTTAGCTTTTAACTCAAGTAATCTTTTACCTTCATCTGACTGTAAATAAGCTAATCTTTGCTCTGCCTTTTCTACTTCAGACAGAGTTTGGATATGAGGCTTCATTTGGTCATCAAGGGCCTTAATCTGATTTTTCAAATTAAGAATATCATTGAGTAGCTGTTGCCCCATTTCGCTATCTGCTCTTTCAGCCGCAGTTAAAGACTTATATAGCTCAACTGTTTGCTTTAGGTCAGACTTAAGACGGTCATAAGAAGATATAGCTTGCTGGATATAACGCTGCTGTTCTACAGTTGCTCTATTAGCATCTGAAGTTTGTGCTTTAAGCCAAGCAATCTGTTTACCCGTATCAGATAAAGCTAATTTAAGCTCATTCTGAGCTCTTTCAAGTCTTGACGTAGATGCTGTTGCTTCATCGATAGCTTTACGCCCTTCACTTGTAGCTCCACTAGCAGACTTAAGAGAATGTACAATCCTATCTGCACCTGCTCTGATAGCATTTACCATTGCCTCGTATGACTGATTGAGCTCGCCAAGTTGCTTGACAAGCTTTTCAATTGAGTCATCCGGCTCAATTATATCGCTATATTTTATCTTATCGTCTTCAGCCATAATTATTTCCTTTTATGCCGTTTAACACTCTTGCTTTCTGCTTCTAATTGCTGTTTTATATTATCAACAGCATTATAGAATTGAAGTACTGTCATCTTTTTAGCGTCCATACTTGTTTTTTGAGCTATCAAAAGGCAAGTACTTTCAAACTGCTTATCATATTTTATCTCAACAGACTCACTTCCTATGTATGATTTTGGAGAATGCATATTAAGCATTATCATATCTATGGCTTCTATCTGTTCAGAGTTATCTGTGTCATTTATCATAGAGTCCAACACAAGAAGTGTTCTTTGCTTTAACTTATCGTATGCATCTTTTTCCTTTGGATTTACAAAATCTCCTGGAAAGTACATTTCAAGTTCGGTGGTTACTTTTTTTTTAAGCCAAGTCAAAAAGTCTATAATCTTTGAATGCTTTATTTCTTTAAGCCTGGCCAATATATTTTTAAGTCCATCGTCTGACAAATCATTAACTTCTTCACCATCTATGCTGTGAATAAGAGCTGCAAAAGCTAAATACCTTGGTGAAATTTCGTTGTTCACCATATACATATTTTGTCTCATGTTTTGCAGTTCTTGCAAAGCTTTTTTGGCATTATTGCTTTTAATGAATTTAGCAACACGGGTTATATGGGCATCAATATCATCTGCATCTGAGCCAATTCCAGAGTCTATAAGCAAATACTTATTGTACTTCTGAAAATTTACAATAGGCATTTCATCTATGCTGTCATATACCCGTACGACTTTTTTATTTACTATCAGGTTTTTCATATTAAAATTCGCGTTATAGGGGTTGATATGATAGGAATAAGTATAATACTCATCTCATTAAAGAAAATAGCGAGAATGATAGCGAGAATAAGCGACGTCCAAAAGCTTAAGCAAAAGTCACAATCGAATAATTGAGAAATAAGCTTAGGAGCCCTGGTAATTATCTCATCGCGCACACCGAGTTTTCCAATTAGCAAAATATTAAATGCTGCTGCTAAGGCTATATATATTAAAGCCGAAAGCATTGTTATAAAATATACCGCTGACATAATTCTCTAGTTGTTAAAGTAAATTCAATTCGTATTCCTGCATAAGGGTACATGAAGAATTGTTTATCAATATCTTGTATACCTTCTCCTTTATAAGTATAGTTATTATAGATTTTCTCTATTGAATAACCTTTGTATATATTTTCAAAGCGCTCATATATATCATTTATAACAAGCTTACCGGTTGTAGTAATAAGACCTGGAGTAGTTAATACCCGCATAATTTCATCTTTTACTTCTTCTGTATGCATAACAGTTTCATCTTCATAAATGCTACTGAGGTCATACCAGAATATAATGGCCCCGCTGAAAGTATATTGTGGCAATGATTGAACTACTTCAGTAATCTTTTGTGGGTCATAAATATCAAACCATGAAAAATTGCCAAAGTTATCATTCGGTAAAAGTGACACATATTCTCCATTGCCGTTATACATCGCAGGATATATAAACTTATTACCATCTGGCCTATGTTCTACAAGCTTATATGCTCTACCAAATGCACAATTAAGCCACTTAAGTCTGTTCATAAGTGACTTTTGCATATCCTGTAATATCTTATCAAGCAATACAGGGTCTTCCTTAAATCTTATTTGTACTGAGTTTTCCTTCATTTCCTTATTGCCTGTTTTAATCGTTTAACTAATTCTTTTCTTATGTGAGAACGAATTATTCTGGTAAAATTTTTATCTGTTAAGCGAAAAATCTCTTCACCATATTTCTCAATAAGTTCAGGTGTTTTTTCATCACTCGCGGTCACATAAAAACCTTCTGAGTCAAATACTACAAACATAGACTCGTGAAAAGCACCTGTATCTCGTAATGTGACCCTTGTAGTAGGCTGACCTTTTTTCTTTTTTATTTGTATGGTTTTAGGCTTGTATGGCATATAATCCATTATCTTTTCACCTCTACCGTTGATACCACGACGGTATAACTGGTCATCTGCTATAGCTGATACTATTACATCTTCTTTGTCACGCACAATATCTTCTAATAGCATAGGCAAGCTATCCTTAAAACTTCGCAACCTATATTCCAGATTGCGAAGTGTCGCATTATATCGTTTTACAGCCATACTTATACAGTTCTATATTTAATGCCGTTGTTTCGGCATGGCAAACATACTCTATCAATTCCAGAAGTACTTAGCTTAATGGCCTTGAAAGCCATATCTAGCTGATAACTTAAACCTGATTTTTTCATAGAAGAAGAGTCACCATCTACCTCATATAATATATCAAGTCGAGAAGCATTGATTGAATGCCTATTTGTTCTTACATTAGAGTTGTATGCAAATTCGCGTAACATATCTACAGCTACCTGCTTAGCTATGACATCTTGGAACATCATTCTCTGTTCAATTATAAAATCTGTAATATCACAGCTTACAGTAACTTCTAAATTTAATCCGTAGTTGTTATCATAAGTATATTGATTATTTTCAACATCCCATAGATGAAGTGGGCACTTTGCAAAATCTTCATTAAAGTCATCATTGAAATTAACTGCATCTACAAGTTCTTCATTTACGAAGAATGGATGAATTTCAAGATATTTAGACCATGCCATCCAAGTAATTAATTCTCTACGCGAGCATGAGCCACAAGGCTCTTTTGACCAGTCTTTATTTTTTCTAATAGCTTGACTTCCCTCTGGAAGTTCAGACTGAAAATAGCACAAATACCAACTTCCTCCTGCATCATTATCTTCACTTTGGTATGGCAAATAGAGGTCATCGACTGTAAACCATTCAGCGCTATTATCTCGTATCTTATTAAGCTTTATAATCTTTACTGGAGCATCCATACTTGAATGCATAAGATACAAAGTATATTCTCCAGCTTTAGTAAACTGAAGGCATATTTTATTTATCTTTGTGGTTACACCTTTTGCTCTTACTGGTACAATTTCAAAGCCAACTAGGTTTTTCTTATTCTTTACAGTATCTACTAATCTACCTGTTCCATCAAACAAAGTACGACTTTCGCATAATGGCTTATTTGTTCCTTCTACCGTTTTTTCATTGCAGTATCTAGCAATAGCCTTTTGAATGCTTGCTTTTGTTTTGCTCTCGAGCCATTCAGAAAATAAATTGGTTTCAACCCAATACTCAGACTCAATATCGGGCTGTTTTCCTTGTGCTTTTTGAAGCGCTTTATATTGTGTTCCTTGATAATCAACTACATTGCCTTTGCTATATTCCTTTTCAGAATTGTATTCTGGAAAAGTAATATTCTTAAAATCCGGAGCAATACATGACATACTCTGCAAAGTCAGCAAAGGATGAATTTGTTGAAAATATAGGCCACTTTCACTCACAGTTAAAGCATCAGATATTTTTAAGTCTGATGTATCATAATTCTGCTCCCATCCAATAAGGTGTAACAGCTTTTCTTGTATATCGTTGGCTCTAACCATAATTCTTAATTTTTTAATGAAAAATAGGAGGCCACTATCGCCTAGTGGCTCAGTGTGCCTCCTACCAAAGCTAATAACAACTCAAAGATTTGCTATCGGTTTATCATCCCCCAGCTCCTGCAGAAGCCTCCTTAGTGTTAACCGGATTGTCTTTAGAGTTGACAACGACCACAGGCTTAGCATAAACTGCATCCTCGCTTGATACATTGAATGCCAGAATAGGACTAGGCAATGCTCCAGTTTCACTTAGTTTGCTATTATAAGCAGTTAAGAAAGCTACGTCAACAGCAAAACCATAATGCTCTTTGCGAGTACGGGTCATATCAGCAGTAGCGGTTCCTGCAATAGTATTGTAGTCACCTACAGAATCGTAGAAATATGTACCAACAGGCATATTCAACAGAGGCAAAGTAGCAATACCCCACTCATGACCGTCACCGGAAACAGTTCCGAGCAAGCAGTCACGCTCGAAGCGGGTCAACATTCCAAGAGAGCCGGCATTTACAGCATAACCTTGAGCATACTTACCTTTAACAGCTGCAATGTTGTTTGTCAGGTGAACAACCTTAGTGCCGAATTCATTCTGCTTGTTTACATCATTGTAAAGACCGTGCTGCTGCAGTTTACGCATAATAGACTCAACACCGGGGTCACCTACAATGTGCAACTGGCCATAGAAGTCATTTGCTCCCATCATAACCTCAAGGTCACCAAATACGTTTTCACGCTCAGTCCACTTTGCGTTGATGGCATTAAGAGACCAGTCATACAACAGCGAGTTTTTCAAAGCCTGTGTTTTGTTGGCAGCAAGAATAGCAAGAGCAGCTTCATCAAGCTTTTTCGCAAAAGCATAGATGTACTTCATCATCTTGGTTTCAAAGTCCTTCTGAATGCCAATTTCGTTGTTCATGTACATTGCCGGAGTAATAGTAAATCCCCATGCGTAAGTGGTAAATGTGATTTGAAACATCTTAGAAGTGTTTTCACTGTCGGTAATTGTCGAAGTGCGGGTACTACCGATAGTAATATCAGCATCATAGCTAATTACCGGAGTTTCCAGAGTATTACCGATAGAAGTTCTTGCTTTCTGCTTCAACTCATCAGTAAGAATACCAGTAGGGTCTTCGGACTGCACCATAAAAGCGTTCAGCGCACCGTATCTACTGGGGCGATACTCAAACTTATCAAGATTTGAGTTAGCACGGATGTTTTGGATACGAGTTAATACTAAGCTCATAGTTTTAAGTTTTTAAATGTTAATACTTATGCTAATATGGTGCATTACCCTTTTACGCCTCATAGCATTTAATTGTCTTCTTTTAGGATGTGCCTTTTATCTTAATGGCAAGTTAGCCACATTATTTTCAGTTCTTAATTGCATTGACTGCTCAGCAAATTCTTGAGAGTCGCGAGTTAAGCCATTTGACAACAGATAT
>OCPR01000835.1_pt1 | contig 26889 bp, 22 predicted proteins | sample 1538611 | NCBI WGS metagenome assembly OCPR01 (sample SAMN04571711, study PRJEB22368) | human gut metagenome | biome: human gut; material: stool | host: Homo sapiens | place: Luxembourg | collected 2012-09-28
TGTATTTGCGAATATATTTTTTAGAAAGGAACAAAGGATAACTCTAAATTATCCTAGAATATAAATATGTACAAGGTGGAACACTTTGGAAACAATCATAATTTAACTTGGGAATTAAAAAATGAGAGCGGACATGTTTTTGAAAACAAAATATATAAAGCTATTTTAAAAAAATTAAAATCAAAAATATCTGAAAAGCGTGTGTTTGTGATGCAAACACAATGTTCAAACGACGGTGGAAAAGATATAGTTATTAGAAGTTTTGAAGATATAGAATTATTTGGAGTTTATTATAGACTATATGATAAAAATGAAATAACAATATATTTTGAATGTAAAAGCACAAAAAATGAATTACGTTTAGAAAAAATAATTAGCAATGCCGTAAAAAGTAAGTATGATAAAATTGATTATTTTGCATTAATAACAAATTCAACAATAAATCCAAACACATATTTTTTGATTGAAAATGAACTAAAACCATATAATATTGAATTTATATTAATAGACCAATATCTTGTTGCAAAAGCTATTAATAAAAATCATATTGGATTATTTGAAACTCATCCAAACGAATATAAAAGTAATGATAATAAAGATGATTTTTATTTAGAATATCAAGTATCTCCATATTCAGACAACGAATATAACGGTTTTGAAATTGTTTTTTTGTTTAGAAATTATGGAAATACAAATCACCACTGTCGTTTTAGCCTTATGACAAATGTAAATTGGAATATGGAAGAAAGGGCATTGGAGTTTATAATAGCTCCAAATCTTGCTATTTCAAAAAAAGTACATTTAAGGAACGATAACACCAGTGATTTTAATTCGCTGGTATTTAGAATTGAAAACAATGAAAATAATGCAACATTGCAAATTCGCAATTTACATTTAAGCGAGTCATTTGAGCCACCATTTATAAGTGAAGAACGAAAAAATATTTGTAGTACAGTACTTGCAAGTATTACAAATCCAAAAGGCGATAATTTGTTTTGCTTTTGGGGAGAAGCCGGTATTGGTAAAACTAGATTAGTAAAAGAAATTTTTAAAGAATTACAATATTCATTATATGATATATATGAAATACATTTAAATAAAAACAATCAAAAAACTGTAAGTGATATTATTAGATTTCTTAATACAAAAAATTATATTCTTAAAAAAAGTTGTAAAATAAACGAATTTTCTAATTGTATTAACGCATCAAATAATTATGTGAAAACCGCATTAATATTTATAGACGATTTTCATTATGCCGAAAATGAATTTATAGAACAAATAAAAAAAATCCATGAAATCAATAACAAAACAGTTCGCTTTATTATTTGTGGAAGAACAGACTACAGCTATGGTAATTGTGATTATTACTCTTTTGTCGAACTTACAAAATCAAAATTTGGGTTGAGATACAGTAACTGGTTGTTATCACCGCTAACAAATGAAGAAATAAGAAATTTGATTCTTGTAATGATAGATAAAATCCCTATAAGTGCATTGGATGTTCTGGTCCGAAAAAGCAATAATAACCCATTATTCGTTGTGCAATATATAGAATATTTATTAGGAGAAAAACTTGTATATATAATTAATAGAAATTCTGTAGGAATTATTGACCCTTCTCGCTTTTCCGCAATAAATGGTGTTCCTGATAAAATAACGGATATTTATAAATTAAGATTAGAGCACTTACAAAATGAGAAAAATGGACAAGATCTATTATTTCTTTTACTGGTCATCTCTTTATATAACGGTGAAATACATAAAGACATTATATTAAAATATTATGATGACCTTACGCTGGTAGAAAGACTCGTTAATTTAAGATATATTGTATTTAAAAATAATTATTATAGATTTATTCACGAAAGTTTGTTTATTTATATTAAAAAATTAGCAAAAGACACTTATTCATCAAAAATTTCAAAATATATATTGTCAATTAATGGTATTGAAAAAACATTCGATAAATATCAACTTGGCAGATTGTATTTATGGAACAGGGATATAAAGTCTGCGAAAAGTCAATTTGGTGAAATTGTAAATGCTATTAATAACAATGAAAATATTTCGAATCTTAATATCAATATGCAAATGTATGATTATATTTATGATGTATATGCAACATATAAAAGTGATATTAAAAGTGTGATATTGCTTGAAAAATTAATAAAAACAAGAATATATATCACTTTGCATCACTTAATGCCATATAATGCTGCGTTAGAGTGCGACTATTGCATTAAATTGATAAATACCAATAACAAAATAATTAATAAAGATATTTTAATTAACACAATATTAGCACAAAAAGCACATGCACTATTAAATTCCGGAAAGAATTTAGAAGGCTATATAATATTAAATGAAATTCAATCAAAATTTTTGTCAAATAGTAGAAATATAGAGAATGAAGCACTATTCGATATATACGATAGATTGTTGGCAATATACATTAAGTTTAACATTTTTGATGTTGCAAAAAACTATGCAGAATTAGAAATGAAAGTTGCTAACGACGATTCATTACGAATGATCGCTCATAGAACACATTCTAAATTGTATTATTTGCAAGATTATAAAAAGGCTAAATATCATGTTAATGAAGTAAATAATATTCTAAAAGTTTATCCAACAATACGAATAGAACTTAATAATAAAATCTATGAATATATAATTGAAATTACATATAACAAAATAGATGATTATTTTCTTGCAAAAAAAGATTTAGAAAATATTTTGTCTGAAGCTAAAACACATCAACTTAATCGTACAGAAATTCAAGCTGAAATGGTACTTGCTGCTTTAATGATTAAATATGGGGAAAAAGATGACATAAAAATTTCGCTGAACCATATTGAATTTGCTATAAATAATAGTATAACTTATGGAATAAACAGTTATTTATGGCAATTATATAATCTTAAAGCCATTATTCAAACAAAATTAGGAATTAAACTTAATGATATCCTTCATACTTTTCAAACAGTCTTAGATATTATTGAAAATCAAAACTTGAATTTTATAGGAAACAAAGACCTTTGCTACAGTAATATACTTGCTTTAAGTAATGTATTTATATTTTTAAGTCAAAACGTTCCCGAAAACTCATTTAACTTAGAAATATCAAAAGTCAAATTTTTTGCAGATGCAACAAAAGAAAATTTTTATTTCAGTAATTATCGAATTGATTTAAAAGACAAACACGAACAATATGAGCGTGCAAAAAACAAGCAATTATTATTTGTAAAAAAACAACCTGAAAACATATTAAAAGATGATACGACAGGTTATTTTATTGCTTTATCATAGTATTTTTATCGATAACATAATTTTCTAATACAAGAATATCAATATCTGTACTTAAAAAAGTACTAACTGCATCAAAAGGACTTTCTACCATTGGCTGTCCTGCAACATTAAAAGAAGTATTGAGAATTACAGAAAAGCCTGAAAGTTTTTTGATTTCTAATAATAATCTATGAAGAAATAACTCATCATCTTTAGATATTGCCTGAACTCTAGCAGTGTTATCTACATGGGTTATTGCAGATAAAGCACTTCTGTATTGTTCTTTTACAGTTGTTGCTAATAGCATGAATTTTGATGGCTTTTTCAAATCAAAATATGTAAATTGATCTTCTTCAGCAACAGCTGGTGCAAAAGGTCTAAAAGGTTCGCGATGCTTAACCCTATTGTTTAATATGTCTTTCATATCTGGGTTTGATGCATTTGCTATAATACTTCTGTGACATAATGCACGAGGTCCAAATTCACTTTTTCCTCTATGAATAGCAATGATTTTATTATCCATAATATACTTAGCAATAATAGAAATAAGTTCATTATCTTGATATTTACTATAATTAAGATTTTTAGATTCAATAGTTTCTTTTATTTTAGAATCATTATATGAAAATCCCAGATATGGCAAATCAATAGAAAATCTGTTATAACCGAACTCATTTATATATGCGTAATACGCACAGCCGAGTGCTTGACCATCATCACCAGCAGCAGGAAGAATAAATACATTATTTAAATTGCATTTTTCAATTATTTTATGATTGGTTAGACAATTTAAAAACAATCCGCCAGATAAACAAATATCTTTAATATTATATTTCTCTGTATAGTATTTTATTAAATCAACAACAATATTTTCAATGAAATTTTGTACGGTTGCCGCAATGTTTTCTCTTTCTTCATATAAATATTCTTTATATGACTGCTTTGAAATGCTTTGAAAAGCATTAAACTCATCCAACATGTCTCTATATTTTAAAGAAAAATTCAAAGTGTTATAATTTTTATTCGAAAAATCGATTAAGGATTTGCCATATGAAGCAAGTCCCATTGTCTTGCCTTCTTGACCAAAGCCAAATCCTAACATATGAGTGATTTGTGAATATTTTCTTGCAAGACTCATTTCAAGATTCTTTACATGATCAGGCATAAACGGAAATATATGATTAATTGGATCTTTCATATGTCTTACAGCCATATTTTGAAATCTTTTATCAATTGTCGTGAAAATACCATTGTTTGCTAAATATATTGTTTCCGCTTCTTGCATTGAATCGAAAAAATCTCCTCCTCCATCAAAAACAAATACCAAAGCTTTTTCAAGACCAGAAGAATAGTATGTGGAATATGCATGAGCCTCATGATGATGTACAAAATAAAATGGTTTATGAGAACATTGGTAATGTTCAAAAAATTCTTTGTAATATAAATTTTTAATGCTATTTCCCTCAATCGCAACTGCTGATAATCCAATAACTGAAATATCTTCTACAGTTTTATCAGCGAATTTTAATAATGCATCAATAGACTCATAAGGGATTTCCAGTGATTGGGAATGTTTTTGCCTATCCAGTCTTTCATTAGCAATCGCAGCGATGACCCTTCCATTTATTATTAAACATGCTCCTCTATCGTGCCCAACATGAATTCCTAATGCTATTTTATCCATTACCATCACCCGTAATTTATACAGGATAATTTAGAGTTATCCTTTGTTGAGATATAATATACAGCATAATAAATATCATATTGTAAATTTTATTTTTATATAAACTAGAATATTTAATATAACATTTTTCATTTATAGAAGTTACATACTTAGGTCGGTACAATCAAGTTAATAATAAATCACCATAAAGAGGAAGTTGAAATGGTAAAATTTGAAAATTGCAACAATATCGAAAAAGGACAAATAAATATTATAAAAAATGCACTTAATATTAAATACGCCTTTAATGGAACCGGGAAGTCTACTATTTCCAAGGCTTTAGTAGCATCAATAAATGGCGATTCAGCTGCTTTATCTTCATTAAAGCCATTTAAATTTTCGGATGATATAAGTATAACGCCAAAAGTTGAGGGCTTAAAAGACTTTAACAGTGTTTTGGTATTTAATGAGGACTATGTTAATCAATATGTTTTTCAAACTGATGAATTAATCAAAAACAGCTTTGAGATATTTATTAGAACAGAAAAATATGATGAGCATATGGATAAGATTAATCAATTACTTAAAGAGATACATACTACATTTAATAATGATGATGATTTGAGAATTCTTATTAATGATCTGAAAGATTTTCTTGACAGCTTCGGCAGATCTAAAAAAGGATTTGCCAAATCAAGTATACTTGGAAAAGCGTTGGGGACTGGCAACAAATTAAATAATATTCCTGATGATTTAAAAGACTACGAACAATTTTTAACTAAAAAAGGAACTAATGTGCCGTGGCTAAAATGGCAAATGTCTGGAAAAGACTATCAACTTGATGGTGATGTTTGTCCGTATTGTGCTAAAGATATCACCGCTGAAAAAACAAAAATATCAAAAATGCAAGAAAGTTTTGACACAAAGGAAATTGATAGTCTAAATAAAATCATAGATATTTTTATAAAATTCAAAAAGTACTTTACAGATGAAACAAATGAAAAAATTAAAGAAATATCTGAAAACATTACAGGCATAACTCCCGAACAAAACCATTATCTAAATACAATTAGGGAACAAGCTGATGTTTTACGAACAAAATTAGAAAATTTAAGAAATATTAGTTTTATTACTTTACAGGAAAATGTAGACGATGTTTTTAATTCTGTTACAGCGTATAAAATTGATTTATCCTATATTTCCTCTTTGAATTCTTCTTTTGTAAAAGGAAAAATTGAAATAATTAACAAATCAATAAATAGTATTTTAGAAAAAATAGGCGAAATTAAAGGAGAAGTCAAAAAACAAAAATCATTGATTGAAAGAACAATTAGTAAATATGATAAGGATATTAACGATTTTTTGCAAACTGCAGGATATAATTATCATGTAAAAATTGAAGATACAAATGGAGATTATAAACTTAAGCTATATCACAATGAATGCAACAATGAAATATCAAATAATAAAGAACATTTAAGTTATGGTGAAAGAAATGCGTTTGCGTTAGCATTGTTTATGTATAACGCACTAAATGAAGATGTTGATTTAGTAATTCTAGATGATCCAATTTCTTCTTTTGACGGTAACAAGAAATTCGCCATTATTAATAAGCTTTTCATGGGCTCAAATAGTCTAAAGGATAAAACAGTTCTGTTGCTTACACATGAATTTAATATAGTAATAGATACCATATATAATTTTAAAGGTAAAATAGTTCCAACTCCCAATGCATATTTTTTGACAACAGTTAATGGAGAATTAACAGAAAAGGCTATTTCCAAATCTGATATAAAATCATTTATTGAAATACTATCTGATAAATTGAAAAGCACCGTTGATTCAATTAACAAATTAATATATTTAAGGAGATGGTTTGAATTAAATGGTGATAAAAACTTGGCATGGAATTTACTTTCATCATTATTTCACAAGTCCCCTTCTCCTACAAAGTACATTGATGGCAAAAAAATTCAAATGACATCAGAAGATATAGTTGAAGCTACGAATAATATAAAAAAATATGTAAAAAATTTCGATTATCAAACGGAGTTGACAAAAGTCCTTGATAATAAATACATGAAAAGCTTATATTTGAATTGCAATTGTAATTATGAAAAATTACAAATTTTCAGAATAATATTCGACGATCAAGAACTAAATAGTGTTATAAAAAACTTTATTAATAATACTTTTCATGTTGAAAATGATTATATATTTCAACTTAATCCAGAAGAATACAACACTGTTCCACAATATGTCATTGATATTTGCAATAAAATGATTGATAGTCTGAAAGTATCGTCAGGAATAATTGAATAAGTGTTTTTATAAATGTTGGATTAAATTTTTTGTAACTAACAAAGCCGATATTCTACAAAATGGAATTGCATTTTGCCGATAACAATTATAAAATAAATTTATTGTAATTATCCATATCATATGGTAAAATAAACATGTAAAGGAGTGATACAATGTCCCCAATTGAAACAAAAAGAACGACTGCAATCAAAGTTGCAGATGCGTTGAATAGCATTGAAGGCGTGCCTGTATCAGCCTTTGCAAAGGAACTTTCTGCAAAATGGGCAAAAGGCGAAATTACAGGCGCAGATATGAAAGCTGCTCTTATAGCAAAACATAAGAAAATATCATATGTGAGTTTATGAACGATTTGTACTTGATTTCTAACAGTACAGTCCTCAAGAACCTGCTTGGCATAACAAATGAAAAAGAGCTTGATTTGGCAGAGGCTGAATTATCTCGTGCAAACATGATGCTGCTGTATGAAAATGGCTTTAGTGATTTTTCATCCGGCGGCTTTTGTTTTATTCACAAGTTTTTATTTGGCGATGTTTACGAGTGGGCAGGACAGTATAGAAAAATAAATATACAAAAGCGTGAAGAGTTGCTGGCAGGTCGAAGCATTTGGTATTCGAATGTTACTGAAATAGGTGCTGACCTTGATAAAGTTTTTGCCGAAATCAAAAAGATTGATTGGGCAAGTCTTACACGAGAAGATTTTGCAAAACAAATTGCAAGGCTGTTTCCAAAGCTTTGGCAAGTTCATCCGTTTAGAGAAGGCAACACAAGAACTACTGTAATGATGATGACATTCTTCGTGGAACATTACGACTATTTCTTTGATCAAAATCTTATGGCTGAAAGTGCCGGCTATGTGCGTGATTCTTTTGTTCTTGCAAGCCTTGGTGAGCATTCGGAATACGAACATTTAGAAAAAATATTGCTTGACGCAATTTGCATCGAGCCGATTGAATATATGAATGGTGATATAGTATCCAAAGATAAGACAGAAAAATACGAAAAATACAGGTCAAAAAATTATATTCCGACTAAGCATGAGTATATTGAGTAGGTAGCATTATGAATAACGATAGCACATTTACTTCCCCATTAATTAAAAGCTTTCAAACAGACGATAAAATCGAAAATAATACTAAAAAGATAAGATATCATTACACCTCACCAAGTGCTTTTTTATCAATTATTGAAAATCAACGAGTACATTTTACTGATATTAGGTATTTAAACGACAAGTCAGAAGGCATATATTTAATCAAATTAATTATCGAGTTTTTTGAAAATCATAAAAATAAGTATCCATACTCAAGTGAATTATTTTTCAATTTGATAAAAGAACATTCGATCGAAGATTTAAAGAACCTAAATATATCAAAAATCAAATATATTATGCCTGTGCCATATATGGAACAAAGGCACTTTGTCTTTTGTATGTCCACCAAACCGGATTCACTAAACATGTGGAACTATTATGTTAATAATGGCAGTTACCAAGGTTATAACATTGGATTTAGTATAAATAAATTTTTAAAAACCTTTGATATAAATGTCGACAAAACAATTGCACCATTTACAGTGTACTACGGAGAAGTATTATATAAAGAAAGCAAACAGTACAAAGAAATTTCTGATTTTTTTGATAATTTAGAGTTAAAACTAAAACATAATACCGATGAATCAAAATTATCTCTTAGAACAATCGAAATTAGAAATTTTATTGAATCAAAAGGAGCTTTTTTCAAAAATACCGCTTTCGAATCAGAAAATGAATTTAGAATTGTTATTGGTATTGCTGACGCAAGAGTGCACAGACAAAAGGACCATTATGCAGGCGAAAACAATAAAGAAATCAAAGATGAATTTACAACAAAAAATGGTTTAATCATTCCGTTTTTATCAGTCAAATTCGATTATGATGCAATTAACAATATAACAATCTCACCTATTACAGAATTTGAAATTGCCAAAGACAGTATAAGAGAATTGCTTAATAAAAAATCAAGTAATAAAATTGAAATTAACAAATCAAATTTACCGATTAGATTTTGATAGAAAATTTATAAGACTATTACCACTTTACTTGTGACGATTTTAGTAATTTTAGGTTATATAAGGTTCACATCCCTATTAAAAACAAACAAAAAATCTATTTTATAGTGATTAGACATCTGAAAACACCATTGAAATCTGAACCCCCAAGGTTTGGACATCAATGGTGTTTTTATTATAAAACCCAGTATTTATGCGGCTTTTCGAGGTCGCATTTTCTTTTTTAACAGCTGGACTGAAAACATAAAAACTCGAATTCTGCAATCCAAAGATTAAAAAGCAAACCTTTTCGAACCCTTTAGTCTATCTGCACGTGCCTTATATACCTGCATTCTTCAAGGCGTACTCTTCTTCCTTCTGTTCAGGAGTCTTGTATTGCAGTTTTTTGTGTGGGCGCTTGCTTTTCTTCTTGCGTGTAAGTTCTCATATTTTCAACTCCTATATTGAATGCATTGAAACAATTCTACGACATTTTCCAAAGGAATTGAAAGAAATGTAGAAATATGATATAACATAAATAATTAGGAGGGTAAGTGAAAATGTCTGTTTATGATGATCTTGAAGAAATATGGAATCATTCTCACTACTGGAATTGGTCACCCGATTGGCTCGTGGTTAAAGAGGTATATGAAAAAGTTCCGAATTCATATTCTGTTTTGATGCCTTTTGCATATTCCTATTTCGAAGAAATGATTCGAACGACAACATCAGAGTATGGGTTACCATTATTTGACCGCAATCAAAAGCCGGTAAGAGTCAAGGTTGGAATGGCGCTTATTAACTTGGCAATTGAAGAAAATAAAGATAATACAGAATACATTGCTTTGCTCGAAAAAGCAAAAAAGCATTTTACTTATACAGAGGTTTCAAATGATGAAAACGGGAGAAACAGAGTGATGCATGGAAGAGTCCACCCTCGATTTTGGAGTCAAGACGATTTCGAGAAGCTAATCCATGATATTGCAGAAATGTCGAAGTACGCTCAATTTTGATTGAAGAGGACAATGATGGAAAATCGGTTTTATGTATATGAATGGTACATCGTTGAAACTGGTGAGGTTTTCTATGTTGGGAAAGGAACCGGAAACCGTGCATTAAGTTCTAAAAGCAGAGATGTTTTGTTTGAAAAGATAAGAAAATTTTATAAAACAAGCTATCGGTTGGTGTACGATAATTTAACAGAAGAACAGGCTTTAAAACTTGAAGCACGACAAATGCTTGTTCGAAAACTTGAAGGAAATCATTTAGTTAATATACTCGATGAATTTGACGATTATTATTTCCCTGACTTGGATGATGCCTATATGGAATTTTGTGAGAGAGAAGCAATAAGATTTGACGAAGAAGATACTCGCAATAATAACATGAGGAGAAGAAATTTCAATCCTACAGTTTATGTTGATGATCTTTCTGTTCACTATTTTGGGATGCCCGAAGATGCCAAATTTGATATTATAGAGGATGAGTTTTTGGAAGTCTATCTACATCAACGAACAACTGCATTGCGTAATAGTAGAATTCAAGAAGAAGTTGAGTATATTAAATCATTCTTCACGAAAGTAAAAGTTCGTACAAAGGAAAAGGCAAAATATATCGTGGAGTTTGAAATACCATCATATAATGAAGTTATTGCATATAGAGATGAGGGGCATAAAGTTATTCATGCTATTGACCTAATAAGACATTTGAATAACGGAAGGCCGCTAGATTATAAACGTAATATGTAAGGAGAAAACATGATAGATTTTAAAAATTGTATTCGTTGTGGCAGCAAAAACATTGACAAACTTATGGTAAACACGAGAATGAAAATGAATTATCCCGAAAAGAAGTCACTCTATTCAGGGACTATCACACAAAGAGTGATTGAGGCAACAGATGCGTTAGTATGCAAAGATTGCGGGCACATAGAGTTGTTTATAGATTGGAAAAAGTAAAACGAAAATGTGAGAGTTCAAATTCATACAAAAAACTACCGAAAATATCTTTTTTATAGCCCTTAGACATAAATCGGCAAGCATAAAAAATGCTTGCCGATTTTACTTTTTACCATTCACTTTTCTCCCTTTTCAAGGGAGCCTGATAATCCCTAAGTTATCTGTGGTGACGTCTCCTGACGGGAGGAGTCCCATTTGTCATCTTTTCTTATATAAGACAAGCTCCGGATTTTTGCCGTTGCCATAGGCTTCCTTGAACTGTGCCAGCGTCTGCGTTCTTGCAGAAAAGTACATATTCATACCATTCATCCCCTTTGGAGATTTATTCTTATCCAGTATACCCCAACCGTCATATCGCAAGATACGGCGATTGGGGTTCTTTCAGAGTAAATTTATTCTTATATCATCTTACCAGTAATACAGTCATATTGAAATTACTTAATCACAAAAAATTCAACATGCATGTTTTTTGAACCAAATTATGTTTTATTTATTGAGTGTTTGTGAAACTAAATCTAAATATGTACTCAAATTACCTATAACATAATTTTCGGGTTTATCTGTTCCTCCCAGTAAAATCCATGGTTTAAGAATAAATGCTTCTCCATATTTGAGATAGCCAAATAGTGATGTGATTTTTTTAAATTTTTCCTCTTGTAGTAATCCCGATTTTATACTTGGATGATTGAATGCCTCATCAAACAATTCATCTATATTTTTTGTAATCATATCGTTAGTATTGTATTGTGGCTGAAAATAGTACACGTATTGGTTGGCAACACAATACAAAAATAGATCACCAAATGCAGTTGCTACAATAGGAATAAATCTTTTATTGAATTTCCAATTCCAACTTTTAATTATATTAACAGAAGTATCGATATCCAAAATGCTGAAAATACCATCTCCGTAGCTTCCAGCGGATAATTTATTCTTTCCTTTCGTAATATAATCAATCGTCGATTGCACTTGATAGTATTCGGTAAGTTTATATTCATCTGAAAATTTCATTTCTATATTCCTTTCGACTAAAAATGATATTTAAAGATGCCTATGGTTGTACAACAAATTAAAATTAACCGGTGAATCTGAAGGCAAAGAACTAACGACATCATAAATAGTATCCTGCCTATATCCATTTTGTCTTCCAATAGAACGGTTTACACCACTATCGCCATATGCTGCCATTCGGAATGGGTCGAGAGCAGAATGACTGACAGCTTGAAGCTTATGTCACGTTTCATTGTAAAGGGAGCCTTTTATGGGGCTTCGGTTTGTGCTTTTATTTTTTTATTGTTATTCAATAAGTTTCTCTGCTTTGCGCCGCACAGTTCATATTGCGAACATAATCGTAAACCGGTTCAAGCTTGCTCTTCGAAAGCGGATATGCGAACTGATAAAGCAGGAATATAAGAGTATAAGTTATTGCGGGAATCAGTGTGCAGATTTTGAGTATTCCCTCGCTTACGCCGTCGACATAGCCGGCGTTTGACATAAGCTGCACATCATAGCCTACCTTGCCGAGAAGCATAAGTCCGCCGTAGTCCGCCGCTGTCTGACCGAGTTTACGGCAGAAGGTATAAACGGCGTATACCGCACTCTCGTTTTTAATTCCTGTCTTATATTCCTGATAGTCGATAACGTCGGCGACAACCGCCCAGTTTGTTATGGAAACGAAGGAATATCCGAAGCCTATAATGAACAGCAAGAAAATAAAAATTCCTGCCTGATCGGGTCTCGGCTTTATAATATAGCACGCTATTGCGGCAAGAGCCGAGAAAAACGCTCCGAATCCGCTGAGCTCCTTTTTGCCGAACTTTTTAACGAGTTTCGGCACAAACGGTATCATAACAGCCATAGGCAAATACTGTGCTATTGTACCTATAACGGAAAGGCTTGTATTACAGAAATAGTTCTTATAGAGATACTGATTGAGTGAAGCAAATTGAAGCTGACCGCTTATCAGTATTCCCGTAAGAGCTAAAACTATAAACGGTCGGCTCTTAAACATTCCGGCATACAGCTTTTTCATATCCACCTTAGGCTCTGCCTCGGAGGGAACACGCTCTTTGGTGTTAGCATAGCAGGCATAATAGAATATAACCGCACACGCCGCCATAGCCGCGCCAAACCAAAACATACCGTTGGGATTTGCAACGTTATATGTAGATCCGTCAGGATTTTTGACCTTGGTATAAATAATAAACGGAGCCAAAAGAAGCGGAGCCGCTCCGCCGATTCCGCCGCCTATTGAGCGGAAGGTCGAAAGAAGGGTTCTGCCGTCGGGATCGTCGGTTATAACAGACGCAAGAGAGCCAAACGGAACATTCATTCCGGTATAGAGCATACCGAACGCTATATATGTAACATACGCGAACAAAAGCAGTGCCCACTGCTTATTTGTTATCGCCCTAACATCAATAAAGCACACAAGCTGCGAGAGAGCAAGCGGAATTGCGAGCCATTTGAGATACGAACGGTATTTACCGTCCTTATTTGGGCGCCTTTTTGCAACAATCGTTCCCCACATAGGATCGTTTACCGCATCCCAGAGACGCGAAACCAAAAACAATGTGGCTACCTTATCTGTCGCTATTTTAAGTACATCGGTGTAAAACACCTTTAAAAATGACGAAACATAAGTTAAAACAAAAAGGTTTCCGGCATCGCCGAGCATATAGCCTATGCCCTCCTTGATGCCTATTTTGTTCGGATGCGGAGCAGTCGTTTCAACTGCCTTGGATTCTTTTTTCTCCATTATTCTCCCCCGTTTATACTGATGTAAAATACAGTATAACATAGTATAAAATGTAAAGCAATTAATTTTTTTGTGAAATCTGTTTTATTTCAGTGTAAAATTTGTCAATTTTTTGTCAATTTTTTGAGTTCAAAGTAACTTTTAACACTACTTACTATAAAACTCATTTTGTCCTTTTGATTAGTTTATTATGTATAGCAGCGATAAGAAGAGTCAACAGCGCAAAAATCAATATGCCGAAAATAAGCAAAGCCGCTATAATTAAATATGAAAGTCCGATATTGAACGGCGTATTTTTTGCAACGGTTTCCCATATAAATTCAGGATTGTAAAACGGATACGGATAATATGTAGGGTCGGAAAATCTTCCGCGCACCATTGAAAAAATCGAATAAACAAGCGGATAAATTCCCGACAGCCAAAAGCATTTTTTGCCTATTGCACGGTCGGTAAACGGGAAAAACCATACTATAAGCGCCGCCGTCGGCATTATCATATGGTAATACACCTGTATAAAGCTCGACATCGAATGAGCCGGCGTATCCCACTTGAAGGGCGGAGTAAGCCCCATTGGGATACCAGCGCAATATGTAATTCCGGCCACGAGAACATATACGGTAACAAGAGCACCAATATAAGGATTAAAGCCTATTTTCTCCGCCTTTTTAACTCCGAATATTGAAAGTGCCGCGCACAGGAAATACACATACGCAAAGAAATTTGACTGCACGGTAAAGTAAGACAGGATATTGTATTTGCCGTAATCCACCGGGCTGTATTGCGGGTCATACTCGTAGTGATAGTAACAAAGTCGATAGATAAACACAAAGAACCCGAAGAGAGTCAAAATCAAAAGCACCGTGCCGAGTAATTTACTCTTTGACGCCGAACTGTGTTTTTCAGACATAAGGAATGCCCCTCTCTTTATTCTCGACCGAAAATCTCAAATTCACCCATTAAGCTTAAACGTCATATATACCGGATTATGATCGGAATACTTAAATCCGAGATCGTAGACATCGCTGCCGGAAACGGTAACATTGTCTGAGACTATAAAGCCGTCAACAGTAAGGACAAATTGATTGTCGTTATACGGACCGTCCGCATTTCTGCATGACGGAACGGGTTTTTCCTCGTTAAACGGAGCTACCATACTGAGATTGGTACCGTCAAACAGCGTCGGATCTACCGGCTGTGCCCAAGTATAGTCGGCACCGTCGATTCCGAATATTTTTCCGGAGTCGACGAGCAAATCCTTATTAAAGTCGCCGCCTGCGATACAATAATTGCCCTTTTTATACTCCGCCTGCATATCATTTATGAGCATGGTTAGCTGCTCGGTGGCGATTGTGCCGTCGGAAGTGTATGCGGAAAGATGAAGCGTATATAGCACAAGCTCCTTATCATTGCTGACGGAAACTCTTGATACCGAATAGCAACGGTCAAGGTCAACAAATTTCATAAATCCGTCTTCGATAGGCAGACTGCGTCTGAGTCCGCTTTCAATATTGAATCTTGATAATGTAAGCATACCGGCATACGATTTTCCATGCGGCTTGCTGAGCGGATAGAATAGATACGGGCTGTCAAAATTCACGGTAAATGTAGAGTCATAACCCTCAAGCGTATTTCTGAGAGCAGCCTCTTCGTCATAGTGATAGCTGCGAGTCGCATTTTTATCAACCTCTTCAATAAGGATGAAATCGGGAGCTTCTGATTTAAGAAAATCCCCGACGCCGCTTATCACATTTTTGACCGACTCCTCCGATTCGGCACGGCTTTGTGTACCGCCGTCCATAAAGAAGCCGAATTCGGGAGTATATGCCGCGAAGCCGATATTGTAGGATATGACCTTATATTCCGTATCTACAAGGGCAGCGTCACTCGTTGTATCGTTAATTTGTAAGGCTTGATTATCTTCAATTCTGTGATAATCAATCATAACATATGCGACATATCCCCCCACTATCAGAACCGCCGCAAGTAAAATAATTAAAATGACCTTAATAACCTTTTTTGCCTTAGCTGGCACCACAAGCACCTCTTTCTTGTTATTTTGTAGAAAAATTAAAAGTAGACTGCTTTGAATTATATCACTATTTCACATTATATTCAAGACAAATAACAAAACAGACAAGCAAAGCGGGCTTTTTTATACATAATATCCGTTTGTGTACAGAAAACGTCAACAATCGTAAAAAAAGGCTCTCTCCCGTTAGGACCTGCTACGAACAAAGTGAGCAGACAGAGGGATTAAATTAGGCTCCCTTGTAAAGGGAGCTGTCATCGAAGATGACTGAGGGATTAAAAAGCGAAGCACTTTCTTTTTGAAATCTATTTTTTGAGAAAATCCCTCCGGCTTGCCTTAACGAGGCCCACCTCCCTTTACAAGGGAGGCTGTTTTCCGCAAAAAGACGGACGAAGAGTTCGAGTCTCTCCAAACAAATTCATATATACAAAAAGAAAAAGCACAAAGGAAAAATCCTTGTGCTTTTTCTGGCGCAGAAGGAGAGACTCGACGGGTTTTCAACCCGTCGTGTTCGCTTTGCGAACAGTTTATTTTATGTCCCTTTTTGCTCCGCAAAAAGATGGACGGAGAGTTCGAGTCTCTCCAAACAAATTCATATATACAAAAAGAAAAAGCACAAAGAAAAAATCCTTGTGCTTTTTCTGGCGCAGAAGGAGAGACTCGACGGGTTTTCAACCCGTCGTGTTCGCTTTGCGAACAGTTTATTTTATGTCCCTTTTTGCTCCGCAAAAAGACGGACGAAGAGTTCGAGTCTCTCTGCCCTTTTTGCATTATACAGAAAAAAGGTACCGGGGAAAATCCCGATACCTTTCCTGGCGCAGAAGGAGAGACTCGAACTCTCGCGCCGGTTACCCGACCTACGCCCTTAGCAGGGGCGCCTCGTCACCAACTTGAGTACTTCTGCATTGGTAGCGTCTATGACACTATTCGATTGTTAAAAGAGAGAGCGGAAAATCCGCTTCCTCTTTTAAGTGGCGGAGAGAGTGGGATTCGAACCCACGGTACGTTGCCGTACGACGGTTTTCAAGACCGTTCCGTTATAACCACTTCGGTATCTCTCCGTATTAGGCGAAAACTATAATATCACAGTTTTCGCTTTGTGTCAATGTTTTTTTGCTTTATAACGAGCTTTCGGAAGAAGATTTGCACCGTAAAATCACAAATTCAGAAGTATCTCCGAAATGAGCTTTTGCATTTCGCGAGCCTTGAGTTTACCCGTGGTCAGCACCTCTTCCTCGCTTAACGGCTGTTTTAAAACTCCTGCCGCCATATTTGTGATAAGAGAAAAAGCGAGCACTTTAAATCCGCAATGATTGGCGGCTATTACCTCCGGAACGGTGGACATACCGACTGCGTCCGCTCCGAGTATACGAAATGCACGAATTTCCGCCGGTGTTTCATACGACGGCCCGAGGCAGCCGAGATATACGCCCTTTTTAAGGTCGGTACCCGTTTTTGCGGCGCACGATTCGGCAATTTCACGAAGTGACGGATTATATGCAAACGACATATCCGGGAAACGTGTGCCTACGCTGTCGTCATTTTTTCCCACAAGCGGATTTCTGCCCATAAAATTGATATGGTCGGTTATAAGCATAATATCCCCGGGTTTAAAGTCGAGATTAACACCGCCGGCGGCATTGGTAAGTATCAGATTTTCCGCTCCGAGGGCACGCATAACTCTTATAGGCAATACGACTTTATCAAGCTCCCAACCCTCATAGCAGTGAAGCCTGCCCTGCATACAAATAACGGTTTTTCCCGAAAGCCTGCCTACGATAAACCTGCCCTTGTGACCGGGAGCGGTAGATACGGCAAAGCCTTCAAGCTCGCCGTAATCTATATACACGGGGTTTTCGATTTTTTCGCCCATATCGCCGAGTCCCGAGCCCAAGACTATGGCTGTTTTCGGTATTTCGGTTATTTTCGACCTTATATAATCTGCGTTTCGCTCTATGATGTCAGCCATTTTTCTTTACCTCGCTTATAATTCTGCTCGCTGCGGCATTTACTGTGCTTTTGACCTTTTCAATATCAATCGTTGTGAATTCTCCGTCCTTATAAAGCACTCTTCCGTCCGCCATAGTCAGCACAACATCGGCACCGTCTGCGGCATATACAAGGTTATTTATCATATCGGTTTGCGGATACATATGCTCGCTTTCGATGTTTAAAACGCAAAGGTCAGCTTTGTATCCCGCTTTTATTGCACCGCTGTCCTCTCTGCCCTGTGCCTTGTAACCGTTTACGGTAGCCATTTTTAAAATATCGCGTTCGGAAACCACCGAGGCGTCGTTATGAAGACCTTTCGGCAAAAGCGCGCAAAGGAACATTTCCTTTATCATATTAAGATTGTTGTTTGAGGCGACGCTGTCTGTACCTATTGCCACATTGACGCCGCTTTTTAAGAGCTTGTAGACATCGCATATACCGCTGCCGAGCTTCAGGTTACTCGCCGGGCACGTGGCTACCGTCACGCCCTTTTCGCGTAAAAGCTCAATATCTCCGTCCTCAACCCAAACACAATGAGCCGCAATTGTCGGCACGTCAAAAACTCCGCATTCATAAAAGAGCTGCGTCGGAGTTAACGAGTACTTTGCCTTACATTCTTCGTGTTCTTTCTTCGTTTCAGACAGGTGTATGTGCGCCCTAAGCCCCCTCTCGCGGACCTTTTCGGCGAACTGCTCAATTATTGTTCTTCTGTTTGTATACTCGGCGTGCAGGCTCATATCTATTTTAAGTCTGCCGTCTGCGGTATTGTGAAACCGCTTTACTATATCTTCACTTTCGCGGAAGCTTTGCAGATTTTCAATATCGGTATCCTCAAAGCTCGTTATTGCGCGGCTGAAATTGCATTTAATACCGCTGTCCGTTACGGCTTTCGCGACATTTTCGGAAAAGAAATACATATCGGAAAAAGATACGGTTCCGTATCTGAGCATTTCGGCTATCGCAAGCATTGACGAATAATATGCGTCCTCGCCCTTTATTCTGTCCTCAAACGGAAAAACCTTTTCGTTCAGCCAACGCTGAAGCGGCAGGTTTTCGGCATAACCGCGTAAAAGCGTCATCGGCGAATGCGAATGTGCGTTTACAAAGCCGGGCATCAGCACCTTGCCGGTACCGTCGTATTCTTCGCCTTCATAATTTTCGGGGCGGACGCTGCTCACATAAACAATTCTGTCGTCCTTTGTCTCCACGAACATTGATTTTACATAATCAAAGTTTTCATCAACAATACCGATATTTTTAAATAACATAAAAGCTCCTCTTTGCATATTACGAAAAAAGGGCGTTTTGCGCCCTTAATTCTCGACTATTTCTATTGTCTGTATTTTTACGTCCTCTAACGGCTTGTTTTGGAAGAAATCCACCTTGACATTTGCTATGTCATCAACGACATCCATTCCCTCAAACACCTGACCGAATACCGTGTGATGATAATCGAGCCACGGAGTGCCGCCGTTGTTCTCATATTCGCGCACAGCCTCGAGCGGGAAAAGCTTTTCCGAAGCGGTTTCAAGCTGATCGACAAGGTCGTCGGAAACTGAATCCGCCTGAACTATAAAGAACTGACTGCCGTTTGTATTGGGGCCTGCATTAGCCATGGAAAGCGCACCTCTGAAATTGTGCAGCTCGCTTGAAAATTCATCGGCAAACGGCTTGCCCCAAATGCTCTCGCCGCCCGTTCCGGTACCCTTGGGGTCACCGCCCTGAATCATAAAATCCTTAATTACTCTGTGGAATATAAGTCCGTCATAGTACCCGTTTTCAGCGTGCGTAACAAAGTTTTCAACCGCTTTGGGTGCTTCCTCCGGGAAAAGTCTCACCTTAATATCGCCCTTGTCGGTCCTGATAACTGCTATTTTTTCGCCGACAGCCGGCATTTCTTTTTGCTTTAACATTTGTTCCAACTCCCATAATACACTTATAAATTGCACCCGGTTTTCTCTGCGACAAATCGGATACATCATCAATTTAATAATATCACACAAACACGAAATCGGCAATGAACAATTCCCCGAAAAGTGATAAACACCAAAGCGGTATTGTGTGCAAAACAGAATAATTGTTGACAAATACGGTTTGCGATAATATAATAATGTAAAGCAAAGAAGCGAGTTGTACAGCTCGCTTCTTTTTTATTTAGGAGTGAATAATATGAAAGTTTATCACGGAAACATACTTACGGTAGATAAAAACGATACCGTCGCCGAATATCTTGTTGAAAATTGCGGCAGGATAGTTTATGTCGGTGACAGTCTGCCGGAGGCGTTTAAAGACGCAAAGACGATAGAGCTTCGTGAAAAGGCGTTGGTACCGGCATTTGCCGATACTCATATACATTTTGCGAGCTTTGCCACTTTTTATGCCGGTCTTAACGTTATGGATGCAAAAAGCAACTCGGAAATACTTGAAATGCTGCAGTCTCACGTCCGAAAAAGTAAGGAAAAAATAATTATAGGCTTCGGAGCCTCTCCGTATTCGGTGTCCGACGGTCATCTTGTCAGGCGCACCGAGCTTGACCGCGTCTGCCCCGACAAGCCTGTGTTTATAGTTAAATACGACGGTCACGCCTGCGTTATAAACACCGCTCTTTTAAATAAAATCCGTGATAAAATAAAAGGTCTTCGCGGCTTTCACGAGGATACAGGCGAAATGAATCAAGAAGCGTTTTTTGCCGTTTCGGATTATGTTACAAATTCTGTTTCACCGTTGCACCTTATAAAGAATATGCAAAAGGCAGCCGACTATATGGCCTCTGTCGGCATAGGAATGATACACAGCGTCAGCGGCGTCGGATTTTCTCACGATTTGGACGTCGATATGGAACGCTATTTCGGTGCGGGATTGAAAAACGGTATGCAATATCGTGTATTTTTCCAAACCATGGATACCGAAAAGGTAATCAAACGCGGTCTTACAAGAATCGGCGGATGCTTTGAAACAGCTCTCGACGGTTGCTTCGGCTCAAAAGACGCATCTCTTCTCACACCGTATGAAAACAGTAACGACTGCGGAGTTTTATATTATTCCGATGAAAAGGTGACGGAATTTTGTAAAAAAGCAAACCGCGCGGGCTTACAGATAGAGATGCACGCAATAGGTGACAGGGCTTTTAATCAGGCGACAAGAGCCTTGAAAGCAGCCCTTGACGATTATCCGAGAGAAGATCACCGTCACACAATAATTCACGCGTGTTTGCCCACCGAAGAGGGCATTGAAATATGCAAAAAATACAACATCTCATTATCGGTGCAAACCGCATTCATCGACTGGCGACAAGAGCCGGATGAATATCTCAAAGAGATACTCGGCGCGCGCTCAAAAAGACTAAATCCGATTAAGACTTTCTCCGAAAACGGTATAAGGCTTTCGGCGGGCTCGGACGCGCCCTGCACAACGCCCGACCCCATTAACTGGATGTACAAAGCCTGCAACCACTCCTGCGCCGAAGAAGCGTTGTCCGTAAAAGACGCCCTGCGAATGTGCACCTACAACGGGTACCTAACAACATTTGACGAAAAGGACCGCGGTTCTCTGGAAACGGGAAAAATCGCTGATATGGCAATTCTCTCCGAAAATCCCTATACTATCCCCAAGGAAAGACTCGGAGAAATCAAAGTTACGGAGCTTCTTCTCGGCGGAAAGACTTACGAGAGTGCAGTCTCGCCGATATTTACGCATATTATGCGCGGTATAAAAAACAAGGGCAATTGCTGAAAGCAAAAAACGGGAGGTGAAAAATTTTCATCTCCCGTTTTGTATATACTGCGTATCAAGCCGTATATGCGACCTAAATCACAAATATTTTGTTACATCTTTGGTTTTTCGTTTCGGGACAACGTAATCGCCGTTACCGTCGATGAAATACTTCACGTCTTCGTCATTTATGTCTTTTATTTTGCTTTTATGTGTAGGATAACCGAATGCGACCACAGTATGGAGCGTTTGATTTTCCGTGAGTCCGAAAAGCTCAGACAGCTTTACCTTGTTACAGGCGCCTATAACACAACTTCCGACGCCCTTATCCCACGCCGCAAGCGTCATATTGGAAATGGCAAGTCCCGCGTCCGTATCGCAGTTTTTATTTATATCGAGGTTTTCAACCACTCCTATAAACAGCGTCGGCTCTTCTCCTTCTTTTGGCTGTCCCACCTCAGGCGGCAAATAGCCCGCCCATCTTGTATACGAAAAGGTCTTTTTAACCATTTCGGGAGATTTTACCACGACGAAACTCAGAGGCTGTTTATTCGCCGCACTTGAAGCGTAGCGCGCAGCAGTCAAAATATTCTCTACCACGCTGTCGGGCACGGGGTCCTGCTTGAATCTGCGGTATGTACGCCTGGTCTTTAATAATTCCATAATATCCATAGGCTATACTTCTTTCTATACTGAAATTGAATTTATTGCGTCTGCCGCATTATTCGTCGGTGCGATTTTGCAGACAGCTTATATCGACATAATAATAGGACGGGTCCTCCGAATCTATCTGCACGGGAAATGATGTAATATTTCTGCGGGCAATTAAATCCGTAGGGTCAAACCAGAGATTAGGGCTTACAAAAACGTAAACCTTTCCGTCTACGGGATCGGTCCATTCACAGAGCACGACGTACGGATTGTGACCGTTGACAGAATAATTTTCATTTACGCTTACTTCGGTGTACGTCGCGTAAACCGTCCTTAAATTTTTAAGATACTGCTTATAAGCACGGTGTTCTTTTATAAGGCTTAAGCCGCCTACCGCAATAAATATAAAGCCGAAAGCACATATAAATATTGATATTCCGTAATCGTCGCCGACAGCAACTCTGTCGGGGTTATCGTTGTCATAGTAAATCTTAATTACCTTTCCGACACGATACGAGCTCGTATAAGTGCCTATCTCGGTGATATGCTCTTCACCGTCAACATCAAATGCGACATAGACTCGATGGTTTGTCTCATCATCGGCGCCTCTCTCGGTCGTTATCCTAACAATTTCCGCCTCGGCAGCAGTCATATTTTTGCGGTTAAGCGACCTGAAACCTATAATGCAGCCAACAATAAAAAACAGTACGCCTGCCACAACAAATGACGAAAATACATATGTTGCCGTTTTATCTCTTCTCATAAACACGCCTCCATTTATACTCTAATATTGCGAGCTGAAAATATTACAACTATACGGATATTTTAGCACAAAAATACAGTTAATGGAAGAAATATATAAAATGGGCAAATCAAACCTGATTCGCCCTAAAATTTGGGTCCCTACCGCTGAATAAAATAGGGTGTCAAAATATATAAGCGGTTATATGAAAAAACACTCCGCATAAAGCTCGGTGCTATTCACGTGACTGTGCGACGAGATAGCGTAACCAAATTATTGTATCTTTTTAGGAATCTCTCTGCAATTAGAAAAATACGGCTTTTGCTTTCTCTTTAATTTCTTTAGATGCCGCAAACGGAATTCTGGTGGTGTACCCGTTTTTAGCCGCAACGATTTTCTTTACAGGCCATTCAAAAATATCTTTGTTCCATTCATTGATGGTATCATTATACAGCTCCCTTGCCGCTGTAATTTCTCTTTGCAAGTACATATTTTGTTGCATTGCATCTGCTATTTCACGATGAGCTTGAAGTTCAGGATAGCGTTCTACTGCTACATTAATATCCCTTGACATTGTTTCTATTTGCCCACCAAGTTCATTGCGAGCCATATCAGAATCACTCTTGTATCCCGAGCGGAATTTTGCTATGTTTTCGAAGGTGCTTTTATCAAGGTCAATTGCTTTATCTAATAAACGAGCACAATTTTGGAGAACCATAACCCTTTGTTCGAGATAGTTATCGATTTGCGATGCGTTTCTTTGGATTTTTTGTTGCAATTGATCAAAGTGTTTCTGAGCGTTAATCTTCATAAATAAAAAAATTAAGCCGGGAAATATTCCGCATACCCAAAGCATTATTTCAAATAGTTTTGAACCTGCGCCAACCTTGACAGGAATCTTCTTTACAATAACATTGGTATCCAGTCCTTCTTCTCTCACTTCCGGATTGAGTTCGTCTAATTGATTAGCCATTTTTTATTTCTCCTTTATTTTAAGAATTAAATATACACAAGCCGTTTCGCCTTGCAAATACTGATTTATTGTTTGCTATTTCATTTGTGGAAATAAAGAAATTATTTCTGGCTTCAAGCGGTATGTATTCATCCCATTCTACGGGCACATCATGATAATATCCGTCACCGCCGAAAACGGAGACATAATCGACTCGTTTTTTTATGTCATATGAGTACGCTGTGATGCAAGCCTCATCTACTTTGTCCTTTGACCCGACAAATGAAGATTTTAATATGGCATGTGTTTTTGTGTTTGGATGAACAACATATTTATAATCTATTGCATTAGCCAGAGCTTCACATTCTTTAAGGGAATATAATTGCTCATTATTCGGTATGGGTTTTAATGAATGAACAGGTCTTTCTTGGTACAACGGTATAGCCAGTAACGGGGCAAAATCAAAGTATACCGCCTTGAAAAATTCAATATTTTTCTCAATAAAGTTCTCTTTAATAATATCATATGAATACGATATATAACTCTCGGGCAATAAATTGATTACACGTCCTTGACTATGATTGGATATAATTCTGTTTGTGCGTTTAAATTTAATAAAATTAAAATCGTCACCGTAGCCTAATTTTGAAAGAATTAAAGAAACCATGTTCTTTTGTGCCAAAGGTGTAAACAATGTTCTGAATTGAACCTCGTTAGTTCTGTTTAATGCGTCAAAAACAACCTCGAATTTCGAGTTGGACATACTCATAAAATCACTGTTTTGGCTAATCGCTTTATCGGTTTTTCGTTTTAGTTTTTTCGCACCGCGCTTGACAAATCTCTCGATTTCTTTTTCGCTTTTTTGTTCTAAATGTGAAGCATCTCTGCTGAATGATAAATCAGGGCCGCCCTGCGAACAATAATTCAACACCACTTGAGTACAGTAATATGGCTTTGGCTTGGTCACCGTTGCATGAAGTGTTTGAGATCTTGTTCGTGTTCTTAATTTTCCGTTGCTGTCTCGATATCTTTCTGTCCATTGTATTGTCTTATATCCGTGATATGTTTCTGTTCCCAAGGTATGTATAATTTTGTTTTCAAACAGGAACGGATTCTCATTGTAATTCCCGGCCAAAACATCAATAGTAGATTGTTCGTACTCGTCAACCTCGCAGTAATCATAATTAATTTTCATGTCGCTTTCCTGCTTTGCCGAAAAACAATTATCAAATGATATCAAGGGAACAGTTGACTCTATAATATCTAATGCGTCACGTTCTGTAAACAAGTTGTTTAAAGGACGCATTTGTTTATATGCTTCAGATAATAATTCGTCTGTGCGTTTACCAGTTGCATCAATTTCCGTTCTTAAGCCCTTGATTTTTGGTGTGGTCTTTAGAATTACAAAAGGGATTAATAAAATCGAGATACACATCAAAACACGAAAAGCCCTTAACCGACTTAACTTTTTCTTTAGTTTAACTGTATTTTCTTTGCATTCCTCGTATAGTCGAACAGTTTCTTGATTTTTCTTAATATCAATTCCCGATTTTTGAACGAGATTCTCAAAAAAGCTGTTTGTATTTTCGCTATGAAGAGAGCGAAATTTATTTTCGTATTCTTCAAGCGGATTATATATCATTGAATTCATATTTTCCCCCCTATTCGACATTTTACAACAATTTGAAAATATTGTAAAGATTCGCTTTTGCTTCCGATACTCTATAATATCTACAGCAATCCCATATCGTCATTTTTATCGATTTCTGCAAAGCCTAAAAGTGCGAACGAGTCCGGAGCAACCGGCGGAAAATTTTGTTTTATTTACTTAAGCTCAGTTTCATACCTCACCTTTTTTTCATTTTCTAAATCTTAAGTGTAAAAAAAACAGATAGATTCTTATTTATCTATCTGCTTAAATTTCATTATATCCTAATAAAAAAGTTAATGCTTAAAACAAAATAATGAAGGAATAAAAACACAAAACAAAAACCTACCACGATTGTGATAGGTTTTTATTTTGGCTCCCCCAGTTGGACTCGAACCAACGACACTGTCTCTTGCGGTGCCCGACGAAAAACTTCCTTGAAGCGTCGTTTTTCTGTCGACCGCTGCGCCATCCTGCCCTCGCTCCTCCTGCCACCGGCAGCGCTCGGTCACGATGCAGTTAACAGCCTTCGGCTGTTTGTACAAGCTGTCATTGACCGAATTCAATTTGAAAGAAAAAAATAAAGACGTTCAAAAGAACGTCTCTATTTTTGGCTCCCCCAGTTGGACTCGAACCAACGACACCGCGGTTAACAGCCGCGTGCTCTACCGACTGAGCTATGGAGGAATATTGAAACCGACTAAGCAAAGCTTAATCGGTTATTTATGTCGGCATCGACCTATTTTCCCGGGCCGCTTCCAGCCAAGTATTTTCGGCACGAATGAGCTTAACTACCGTGTTCGGAATGGGAACGGGTGGACCCTCATCGTAATAAACACCGACTAAATCAGCAAAAACTGATTTATAACTATTTAGCCCACAAAAGTGGGATTTATATAAACAGGTTGCCCCGTTATACACTCTGGTGACCCGTAGCGGATTCGAACCGCTGTTGCCGGCGTGAGAGGCCGGAGTCTTAGGCCACTTGACCAACGGGCCATGTTTAAATCAGGTGGTACACCATCGGAGACTCGAACTCCGGACACCCTGATTAAGAGTCAGGTGCTCTACCAACTGAGCTAATGGTGCATATTGAATTACACCCTAAAAACTGAACAAAGGAAAGAGAGAAAGGAGAAGAGGAAGA
>OCPR01000866.1_pt1 | contig 25944 bp, 16 predicted proteins | sample 1538611 | NCBI WGS metagenome assembly OCPR01 (sample SAMN04571711, study PRJEB22368) | human gut metagenome | biome: human gut; material: stool | host: Homo sapiens | place: Luxembourg | collected 2012-09-28
TTCCGTCTGTTTCCACGGTTGCCGCCAGCATATAGCTCTGATCATTGGCTTCTCCATTTTCGATTTCCCGAATTGTAAAAATGGCAAATGCATGGTATTGGCTATCCTCATCTTCCAGCTCTGTACAATCGCCCTGGTAATAAAATAATTCTCGTTCTGCCTCGTTATAATCCCGACTGTCCGACAATAATTCTATCGTTCTCCATGCATCTTTCGATACATACTCTTCACAGCCGGACAAAAGCGCCTCCCGGCTGTCCGGCAAAAGAAAATAGGCATTCAGAAATGCTGTTATCAGATCATTGACCTGTGTACGTTCTTCCTGTTCCTGCTCTGCCAACTCCGCTCTGGATATCGCCGCCGAATAATCTGCCCGCAATGCGTTGAGTTCCTCAGTATCCGTCCACTGTCCAGCAGATTCCAGTTTTTCTACTGTTTTCAGTTCCTGGACATATAATCCGGCAAAACACAATGTCGCTGCACAGGATACCGTCAGCAGACCCAACATCCGCTTTCGATCTGTTTTTTGTCTGGATTCTTCTTCCATACCTCATCCTTTCTTTTGTGTCCGAATCGGACACGTTTCTTATCGCTCCCAGTCTTCCTCTTCTTCCGGTTCCTCCCGTTTCTGTTTGACATGATGTTGTGCTGAAGAAAACTGCGTACCAGCCTCCCTCGGATGCTCCTGACGAAACACCTTCAAAATTTCTTCATGCAGCCGACCGTCTGAAAGCTCTGCTGCCAGATTATGCCATTGCTTGTTTTCATTACTTCCGCTTGCCTGTGCTGGATACATACAGGATAATCTTCCATCACTGCCACGGCGTATCCGTATCTGATGGACCTTCAAATCCTGCCCTGCCTGCATATCTGCATATCCAATCACAGTTCCTTCTGCTACTGATTTCGTCTGTACTTGAAATGCAGCACGATCAGCAAGATAGGAAACCCGGCATTGATCTTTTCCCTCATGTTCCATTTGCTGGTAGGCTCGCAATACGGCTGCCTGCAGCTGCTGTCCCACTGTAATCAAATCCATTCGTCCTCCACCCGGAACAAAATAAACTGGCACACTTAAACGGACACCTCCGTATACCCTGCTTGCTACATATAATCCTTCTACTTTCAGATTGTTTCCCCACGTGATCGTTACATCTGCTTTTCGCGTTTTCAACTCGTGACGTGTGATCTGAATCTGGTAATCTCTGCGCTCCAATGGGCGGTCGGTAATATCTGGCTTCAGCAATTCATCCGATTCCTGATCCAACGAATGCTGTTCCATTTCCTGAGTCACAAGTTTCCTTCCATACTTCATGGTGATCTCCGAAAAAAGCTGAAATAATTCTTCGTTTGTCAGCTCAGCCTTAATTTCTTGCCCATCAATCCCGGTTCCTGTCACTGTGTAACCACTCATCTGCTGATCATTGCATCCAGCCCGAATGATCTTCGCTGCATAGGAAAACCAGGCATATTCCTTTTCTTTTTCCGAAAGTGTCAGCTGCACTCTCGAATATTGCGTAATCATAGCGCTCTCCTTGTCCGTTTATGTGCTGATTTTTTCTTTCTGTTTTCTTTTTTTCGTTTGGTTTCCTCTTCTGGGAACAGTCGGCGATACCCAAGCGCAAGATCTTCTTGATCTCTTGCAAACATATCTGGAATATATCCAGCAAATAATGGCATCTGGAAAAATGCTCCACTGACTGCCTCTACATCGGATATGTCAGCAAACGAAAGAATATACGCCGCATCTTTACACAGTGCATTTGCAAGCACATACTTTGTGTGCGTCCACTCCTGTGGCTTCGTCCCTGCAACAATCACACGCTGCATCCGTTCATCGAAAAATAAAGAAGCAGCAAACTGTTCTCGTTCAATGCTTCCAAAATCCAATACAAAATGCTCATAATTCATCTTCAGCATTTCTTGCATCGTTTTCCCGGTGTACATCGGAATCCCTGCATAGGTAATGCAGTCTCCGCTCTCTGCCGCATACTGATATGTTTCAAATAACTTCTGAGGAAAAAAATCTCCCGTTTCTTCCACGTAACATACTCGTTTCCCACAATCTGCAAGATATCCTGCATACTGAATTGCCTGTGTCGTTGTTCCAATCCTCGTCTGCGCACCAGCAAATGCCGTAAAATGAAGCTCTCGCGGCAACTCTGTATCACTCAATTCCCGATCCAGACGATCTGCATTGCTTTCATAAAAGTTCGTAAGGCACCGGGCAAACTTCTCTTTCTTTGCTCCATATGTCGAATCCAATACGAAATTAACATATCCCGCTTTGCGCAGTGCATCAATCACTGGCGTATTTTTGCCCATTCCAGCCGCAAGAAAAATTATCTTTTTCCCACCTCTTGACTGCTGGATGCTGTCAATCACCTCTACAATTTCAAGTGGATCATCATTTAATGGCAGCAGATCATACACCGCAATCTCTGCCTGAGATTCCAAAACCGGATTGATCGTTTTTTCAATCTGATCATATTCTCCTGCCTGAATTATCTCATATTCTTTTTCCTGAAGCACCTCAACAATATAACCGGAATCTTCCTTCAGGCTTCCGACAAATACACATTTCATTTCGTTTCCTCGCTTTCCTGCTCTTTTGTGTCCGATTCGGACACAGACGCTGGTTCTGATTGGCGTTCAAAGTCCTCCAACTCCGATGATTCCAGCAGTTGCTTTTGTTTCTCCTGTTCATCAACCAACTCGGTAATTTGTTCAGTTGCTGCCTGCTGCTTTTCCTGGCATTCTGCAATCTCTTTTTTCCATGTTTCGATACTGTTCTCTGCATCAGTGCGCTGCTGTCTTGACAAATACGGCATACGTTCTGATGTCTGCGTAATCTGCACCTGATACGCTGCGATCTGATCATCCAGCTCTTGAATCTGCGCTTTTTCCGCTGCAATTTCCTGTTCCAATACTTCAATATTCCGTTGGATTCTAGCCTGATAATACCCAGTCAGATCTGGATAAAAATGCAGACGGTTCACCTGCTCAACCTGATCTATATTGGTATATAATCGCCGTGTCTGCCCCTCCACCATCACACGAAGCGAAATTGCCTGAAAATCCTCTGGCACGGAAGAAAGCTTCAACACATATGTTCCCGATTGAGCCAGTTTCACTTCAACAGGTATGGGATCTCTTGCCTTATCCACCGCGGAAAATGTAACTTCCGAACGGATACCATCCAAATCAAGCTCAACCAACATTGCTTCCTGCTCCGGTGCATATGCCCAGTACACCACCGATACCATACATGTGATTTCCCCAATTTCCTGCTGGATTCCAAGTGGGGTGTACTCCATGGATTTTTTCTGCCCTGGAAACCACAGTGCAGAAGACAGAAACAAAACATAACCGATAAAGGCAATGCCGGTTGCTGCCAGATACCGATTTCGCTTTCCGGCATGTGCCAGTCGAACCACCTTATAACTCATATGCATTCTCCTTTGTCCGTTCCTTTTTTGGACGGATGGTTGGTACGCAGTCCTCCATCCGGCAGGTATACACCGGAATATGCAGATTTTTTCCTATTTTTTTGCTTCATCAGCTTTTCGGATACCCAGATTTCTTCCGCCGCGGATAAAAACTTCGTAAAATATATCCCCTTCGGCGGTTGGATTCCATCAATTTCCTCCTGCGTAATCACCAGGAATACTCGTTTTTGCTCTCCCTCCATCACCGCTCCTTTCTTCTTTGGCTTATTCGCCAAAGATCATATAAAAATTTTGCGGACGTTCAATTTCCGCCCATGTAAATTCCCGATTCACCGGATATTTCCCGGCCGGATCATTAACTAAAAACAGTCCATCATCCGTTACGCCGCGCAAAACAATAAAATGTCCCACTGGCGAAAAAAAGCTTCCCGGCTGTTCTCTGGCGATTATGGGATATCCATTTTCCAGTGCTTCTACGACACTGGCCTGATCGTGGACACTCCGGTATCCCACTCCATAATGCGCTGCCGCTGCTGGAAAAAATTCCCATGTGCTTCCGGTTGGTGCAAGGTATGTAGTTCCACACCATGCAATCATATCCGGCGGGGTTATCGTGTCACCCGTAAGATACGACATTACCATTGCCAGACAGGCCGGCCCACATCCTGACTTTGCCAAAGTCGTATCTCCCCATGCGACTGATGCATAATTTTCCTGCAAATATAACGGAATTTCCATTCCGCCAGATGGTTCCTCTGATATAATATTTTCCTCTGATTCACTTTCCTCTTCGTCACGACTGGAATTGCCTCCCATGTCACCGCCTTCCATGTTATCAAGATACATTTGCGCATACGGCAGGCGGCCGTGACCATTGCCACAATCAAACGACACCGATAAACAGCCGGATGCAGATGTATATCCATGATTATTACAGCCATCTGGGTATTCTTCCGGATCTTCAAAACAGCAGAAAAAAGCCATCGTTGCCTCATACAAATCGCCTTCCCAGAAATCCGCCTTTGTGACTCCGTAATACTTTCCCATCCCAGTATCATACCAGCCGGAATAAGGATTTTGGTTGTGCAGCGTGGCATCTATTGCCATGCATTGCAGTTCCAGATCATTCCATTCCATGCCCATCGAATCTGCATACCGAACCAAACTATTTGTCCCACTATAAGTAGTCCATTGCGCGATTCCCATTGCAGTTCCGCCTTTTTTTAACTGGGTAAAAGAGTTGTAATCCAATCGTGATTCCCATTCCAGATTTCCCAAAATTGCCGCAATTTGAATATCTGTATATCCGGCATTTGAAAAAAACTCGCAAACGGCAACTGCCGTTTCTGAAACAGAAACCGTTTCGGAAAAACTGACATCACCAGAAGAAGTGGATGATTTTCCAAACAGTGCGATTACAACGCCGCAAATAATTAAAATAAAAATAACAGGAGCCGTAAACAACGATGACAGCAAAAGCGAACCTGCCCATTTCAGGATTTTTTTTAGCGCTTTTTTATGATTCATTTACCGTCCTCCGGCGAACCTGTGGTCTTCGGTTTCTGTAATGAAAATGCGTACCTCTAAATTTTGGTCGCCTGCCGATACGATAAACGAACCCATATCCAGAGAAGGAATCCGATACAGTTCTGTTTCTGTGTACATGCCAGGAAACTTACCTTCCAAAACTGGAATACAAGTCGCAGTCTGTTTTCCAACAAACCGATATGTCGCCAAGTCAAAAAGATCTTGCACTGCCTTTTCTTCTGAAGATGCCTGATTCCCTTTCAAATTGTCCGTGATGAGTTGCGTTGCAAATACAACTCCTGAAAAATACTTTCTCATTTCGCGCGCCATAATGGTAAGCTGACGAACGCAATCCGCGTATTGTGCATTGAGAATATGATGCGACTCATCGACCACCACCATGCTGTGGATGATATCTCGTTCCGAAATCTGCTGTGCCTCATGCAGCGCCTTCATTCGGCTGCCAACGCGGACACAGTGATCCCAATACAGCATCAGGGCATTGTACAGGATACCGGAGCAGATCGCCGCTTCCAGCTTTAACACAGTCGCAATGTTAAAGCATAACAACTGCACCTGGCTGATATTTCGGATACTGGTATGCCCATCCAGCAGATTGCCATAATTTCGCACCAGATTTTCATATGTACTTCGGATTTCATCTGCCTGAAGCAAAAATTTTTTGCCAAGTTCTCCATGCTCGGCATCTTCAGACGGCTTGTACTCCTGAATCCGCTTGTCAAGATAGTTCAGAAAGTCCGACATGGTTGGATACTGTTCTGGCTGTAATCCGCAGACAGGTGTCTGACTGGTGATCTTCCCATCCGCTGGCACAATACCGAAATCTATATAAAAGTCCAGTAACAGCTTGCTGTATGTATTCAGTTCGTTTTGGTTGCATTGATTCTGCCTCCGAAGTCGATAGATCGCCGTTAATTTGGATACGTGCTGCACCCAGCAGACACCTTCATTTTCGTCTACACGCTGAATCTCAAATTCATTTAAAATTCCATCTGCACCATCCAGAGATAAATATTTGCCGCCTAACTCCTGCACCAGTCCCCGATATTCCCCGGACGGATCAAGGACTCGGACATAATCACCGAACAGGGTTTGTGTTTCTATCAGCTTCTTGAGCAACGTAGATTTTCCACTTCCCATCATGCCGTATACAAGTGCATTGTAGGAAAGACGTTTTTTTGTTTTCGTGAAAATGTTAAAATTAAAGCTGCCCATGGTTGGCGTAGACCCCATGTAGCAGCTATATGGATCGGACAAATAAGAGAAATTAAAGGGATTTCCATCACCCAGCACACTTCCTGGCAGAATTTGTCCATCCCGTGCATTATTTAGTTTTTGTTGTTTCCGGTATGGAAGCAATAATGACTGCCATTCCTGTTTCTGCTCATGGAGCATCACCGTACAATGGTATTCTGCGGTTTCCACCGCTCCCTGAATCCGAATGAGTCGTTCTTCCAGATCATCCAGACGTTTTGCAGAAACATACAGGCGAATGGTTACATAACGCAGCGTTTCTCCCTGATTTGCCACTGCATCACGCAGCTCCTTTAGCTCCTGATAACGTCTGGAAGCATCCATCTGCTCTCCATCTTTATGCTCCGTTTGAAAGCGAATTTTCTGTTCCGTGAATGAACGGTCAATCATTCGTTTCACTTCCCGTGCATTCGCTGCTCCCATGTCCACAGCTACAATTACATTGTCCTGATTGACGATTGGTGACAGCCAATGCATATCCAGTTCACTTTTCCAATCATAGATTGTAAGCACCGCTCCAAAGCTGCTTCCAGTCCGAACGTAAGCCGGATAAAAATGAATCCCGCCTGCTGGCTGGATTGCCGAAATCAGAAACGGGTCGTATCCATACTTTTCTATCGTTTTCCGGGAACCAATCTGATTCCAGTTAAAAAAAGCCTGCTCTGGATTTAAGATCTTTGTCAGAACATCTATTTTTTCCTGACGTGAAATCGTCAGGATTAGTCGGGCGTCTTCCAAACGTCCGACTGCCCCGCCCCTGGCATCTGCCAGCTGATCCGGTGATTCTGTATACAAGAAAAAATAATATTCCTTCCGCTGCCGGTTCTTCTCAAGCCATTGCAGTTCCTTTTTTCTGGCTACCAGCTCATTCCTACGAACGGTCTCCTGGCAGGACTCCAACTTGTGAGTGACATATTGAATCTGCTCCGTACACCGTTCCGGCATACTCACGCAAACTAGCTTGAGATCTGCTGGATAGCGGCTATAGAATTGCTGAAGCTTCAGGTTTTCATACTCCAGATCAATATCACGAATCGCTTGAAAATCACTGCAAATCACACGCACAATATCCAGACATCCTCCACCTTCCAGATGGAAGCAGGTATCCCGTTCTGAATAGCTCAAAATTCCCAGTAACTCGGACATACTGGCGAATTCCTTTTTATTTGATTTTTTCATCTGCTGTCTCCTTCTCTCCTACTGGGCGAATCATATGATACGTCTGTAAATCCTCCGTCAGCAGGAATACACACACCTGCCATACCTGCTTTCCCGGATTACTGGCGGGCCGCTGAAGCAGCGCCAAGATCACCAGCACATTATATATAATATATGGAATCTTCAACGTATCCGCAACGAGTCCTCCGGTAAAAAACCACATGATAGTCGGATATAGGACAAGGATTAAAAGATCTTTCAAAAACAGGCTTCCACTTACTTTTACTTCTGCTTTTAAGTCTTTTGTTACGTGGTATGCCATAATACTATCTTCCTCCTTTCATCACATCTTTCTGGCATTTCCCGGCGGCTCTGGTCGTACCGGACTAGTCGCTGGCTTTGTATTGCTGTGTCCGTTTTGGACACGCTCAGACTTCTGCGTCGTTGTTCGCTGTGTAGTCGTTTGCTTTGTGCCTGCGGATGCCTTTGATTGACTATCTTGTCCAGATACGTTTCTGACAGCTTGTGTTGATTTTGTTTTTTCTCCTATCGGGGTACCTGTGTGTCCGTTTCGGACACGCTCGGAAGCAGAGTCCGGTTCTGACTGATCGGATGATGCCGGGAAATCCTGTGCTGTTGGTTCATTTCCTGACATTCCCCTTTCTGGCATTTCATTTTCTCCACTACTGAAAGGAACTGAATTGTTATCTGTTTCTCCAGCACCTCCCCAATTCGTTGGTGGTTCTTGTGACTCCATAGCTTCCTGTCCTTCATCTGTATTAGAAGGGAGTGCATCCTGCGATGGCTGCGCTTGTGTCTGTTCCCCAGCAGTTCCTGCCGCTGATTTTTCTCCAGATTTTCCAGCAGCGGCGGCTTTTCCTGGCGGTTCCTGCTTTGTGGAATCCGCTGCTTTTGCCTGTCCGCTTTTCTCTGTTGTTTTCCTTGGTTCAGACGAGCTTCCATCTCCTGATTTCTGCTGCTGTTTATTATTTGCCTGTCCAGTTGCCGTTTTTTCCGGTTGGCTTCCTGCCTTTCCTGGCGGTTCCTGTCCTGCTCCTGCTTGTTGCGGAGTCGCCTGCTTTTTGCTCTGATTATCCGACTTGCCCTCCTGCGCAGTACCATATGGCATTTCTCCACCAGCTGCTTTCTCAGCCGTAGACGCACCACCCGGAATTTCCGTTGATGATGCTCCATGTTCGGTTCCTTCGGATGCAGGATTTCCAGCTGATTGAGTATCACCTGCCGATGTTCCAGATGCGGCATTTGGTTCCTGCCCACTGGATGCAGTATGCTCCTGTGATGCAGCATTTCCTTGTGATGCAGCTTCTGCTGCTTTCGTTGATTCCGCAGATTCCTGACCAGCATGTTTGCTTCCGCTGCTCTGCCGTTCAGCGCTTCCCGGCGGTTCCTGCCTACGATTTTGCGTTGCTCCTGAACTAGAAGAATTGCCTGCATTTCCTGCACCACCCGGCGGTTCCTTTGCTCCCTTGCTTAACCTCTCCTGCTCTTCTTTTCCACCCGGATTTAGCGATTCTTCTTTCACCTTGCTTGCAGCCTTTGCCGCTGCCTTACCTACTCCCGTTGCCCCCAATCCAGCTTGCAGCAAGTGCATAGCTCCTATTGTCTTCATTAGACCATCTTTCATGCCAACGTCGATGCCTAACACTCTTTCAACAATGTCTGGGCCATCAATCATTGCGATTCCAGCAAATGCAATCAGCAAAATGCGGACAAAATTATTGCTGTATTCCTTTGCTACCCACAGTTCAAACTCACGCCAGATAGCGAAACCCCAGATCATAATTGAAATACTCCAGAATAAATTTAATAGATACTGCAATGTTTGTTTCGTTTTTTCTCCCGACATAACATCACCGGAAAAAATATAAGCCAGAATTTCGCCATAGATCATATCCCAGATCAGGCGAAAAAGTCGGTACGATGCAAAAATAAGAACCAATATATTTACGATCAGCTCGCCAATGATTGCCATAAAATTGATGGAATAACGGTAATACAGCGGTGTAAGGAATCCAAAGAATCCCTTTTTAATTTCTTTATATTTTACTTTTCCACTGCTTTCATCAACGATCATATAATATTTGAATACCTTATCCGTTTTTTTCTCTACCTGTTCATTCTGATCGATGTATTTAATGGTTTCTCCAGTAAAGCAATTGGGGGACTCAAAAGTCCACCCGTTTTGTTTCAGATACAGCAAGTCAGTCGTATTACTGATAACGGTTGTGTCTGCCACACTGGTGCCATTCGCCATGAAAACATTCTGCTCGATTCCCAATAATTGAACTCCAAGCTGAACACCACCCGGAAGCAGCATGACAACCGCCATTGTAATGATCAAATTTTTCAAAAACGGGGGTCTGCGCTCAGAGTATAAAAATACGGTTCCAACAGCCAGAATGGTAACCAGAAAAATTGCATTCCAAATGGGATAATAGGTTCCCAACTTCTCACTAATCACTTGTGTAAAACTAAGGACGCGAAATACCGCTTCCCAAACAGATTGACATGCATCACAAATCCCACGAAGCAACAGAATCAATTTCCATCCAACAGTCCGAATTGCCGATTCAACAACATCGCTTTGTTGAAAATATTTTGCATAATTAAGTAGGATTTCTTCATAATTCATTCCTATTTCCTTTCTCTCTTATTCCTCATACTAATCCGATTCTCGGCTTTAATTGGGATAATAACGCACCTTTTTTCTCTAACGGTATCTTTGGGTTTTGAACAACGCGAACAAATACTTCACCTGCTGCACATCCCTGTAACAACAATTCGAGCAGCTGCGAATCATATACCGCCAATTCCCTGCAAAGTGCCGCAAACTGTCTTTCATGGGTTGGTGTATGTTCATGTTCCTGCGGCCTTTTAATTCGGGTATCCCACTGGTAAATCTGTTTCTCCGCCAATTCCTGATAGCGCCATTCCATCTGTATTTTCATCTCTTCTAACGCTTGTGCTTGAGTTGCATCCTGCGCTCGCTTTAACTCTTCCTTCACTTCTTGCAGTTGCTTCGGAATCTGCTGGAAATCAGCGGCTTCAAAGCTGATATCATAATCATACATCAGCTCGTCTTCCTGAACCGCCTTCAATGTTGGCAAATGCAGCGATTCCTCCGATACGGTATCCGCATCAGGAAAATATTCTTGTAAATACTGATAACGATACAAAAATGCACGACCTTCCTTTCGAGAGTTAAAGATTGGATGAGGTTTGACCGGATTTCCTTTTAAATCACGACGATACATTGTACGTAAAATCACATTTTCACCTTCCTCCAAATCCATCAGCTCACGCGGATTCAGTAAAGGACGTTCTTCTTGTGTCTCCGTATAACTTTTGTTAAGTGCAAATCTTGTTCCGACACGATTCACATTCGTGATCGTTTTGGAACCAAGAAGTGATGAATAAAGTTTTGCGGTTTCCTCTTCGCTGGTTTGCAAATACACCTGGTTTCCGCAGTTTCCTTTAATGACCTTTGCCGCATCACCGTATTTCAGTGTCAGTTGCGCATCTGTCTGAATAATAAGATTAAATATCATGTTCAATCCCAAACAAATGGCAAGCTTAGAATTCAGATCTTGAATTGGTGGGAACTGTGCAATTTCATCCAGATGAAAAATGATTCTTCGGTCACACTTACCAGAACGACTCTGTATACATGCACGCGCATTAGCTTGATAGAGCTGATCAATCATAGAAATTGCAATCGCATCTTTAGAACGATCATAAAACGGAACCTGGAGAAAAAGTGCAATAGGTTTCTTTCCAAAACCAAGTTCTTCTGGAGAAAATGTACTTTCCCGTGTTAATTGTTCCATACCGCCAAAAGTATATTGACTTAGCTTTGTAAGCATTTGGCTGAAAATACTGCCCTTTGTTCGATCCCCTGAAACTTTGATTCCGCTGTACACAACTTTCGCACGATCAAATCTGCCTCGTGCTTCAAAATAATCGTCCAGCTTAGTTGTGTTTTTTCCAGTTGCTTCTCCTGCCAGGTTCGTAAACAAATTGATTACTGACGCCATGCAGTTTTTCTTCAGATTATTTTCCTGTGGCTCAAACGGAACATCTGGAATTGTCTTTGCTGCCAGAACACAGGTTGAAAATGTTTTTTCCTGTCTTAACTGTTGATAGTCCTGATCTGCCTGTTTTTTTGCGTCTTCTGTAAGACGCTCATATGCCTGACGCTTTGCCACAAACAATGCCGCAAGTCTGGCATTTTCTCTCGTATCCTCCCGTATGCAGTCTACCGTATGCGCCATTATGGTTGCTGTAAGCGCACTGGTTGCATTTGACAGGAAGAAATCAGAATTATCATCGCTCTTTCCTCCAGCACTTGCAAAGTGTGGATACGCAAAAGCCTTGCACAGAAGTTCCGCATCTGAATCTCGCCCCTCCTGATAGTAACGTGTAATCAAATAAAGTGGATTATAGCCAACTCCACGCATTGGGTTTTCCAAATTGATGGACATTACTTCGTATCCACGATCCTGAAATGCTTTTGTACACATTTTTCTAAGATCGAATTTCATATCCAGAACGATAAGTGACGGTTGTTTTTCACTTCTGCTGTAGCTATCCAACATACGTAGCGAAAAAACCTCTCCTTTTCCGGCTCTGGTAATCGCCAAAATCAGTGCATTCGTTGCACTTTCGTCAAGGTACATATAGCCGTCCTTACTTGCTACAGGCAAACCACCGTTTCCCGGAATCCGTTTGATGCTTCCATCCGGGTTCTTTTCTGGGATTTCGGCTACAGCCGGATACTGCTCTTTGATTTCTTCCATTGTTGTGAAACGGCTGGTTCCTTTTTGCCCTGCCTCCAAACTACGAAAAGCATTGCGAAACCGATATACGTTCAATATTGCTACTGCAATCGCCACAATAATCAAAAAAATGTACACTGGAGCTAGAGCTGGATAAAAAGTCGTTAGGCAGCTCCAAGAAAAACAGTCTGCTAAATGTCCTTTACAAAATCGAATAAACGTATTAACCAATACATGCAGTACAACAAGCAGCAAAAACTCTGCTGCAAGTGTCAGCATAAGTACCCACTGTGGCTTTTCCAGAAGTACATTTCCTTTCAGCATACGATCTGATTCCTTCATCTGTTCTTTCCATTCCTGTCTCTTTCCCTGTTTTTGCTGCTTCTTCTGCTGCATGTTTTCTCCCTCCTTTGCCTGCTCATTTCCAAAACAGCTTTACTACAAACCACAGGCTGCATAAAGTACCGATTACCATACCTATTACACCAAATATGTATAGAACTTTCTGCTCTGTTTGTTTTGAAAATGTAATTCGTGTAATGACATTTGCACCTGCTGCTATTCCAAGAGCAAAGCCAATGCTAACTGCCATTCCACTCACCATTATTGCAAATATAATCTTAATAAAGTCCATTTTATTCTGAGAAGGTATGCAGAACCGTCATACCTTCCCTTTCTCCCTTCGCAGTACTTAGAATGTTAACGATGCACCTGCACTTGCCGCAATGTTAAATGCCGACATGATGATTGCCGCTCCAATAATGATATATGGAACCTGTTTTCTTCCTCTCGCTTTGGTTTCATCATCACCGATCAGAAACTTACTACCCAAAATTAGTAATGCAATTCCAATTAAAACAAAATTTCCTTGAGTCTGATATTCACTGGCTAATTTAGAAATTGCCGCAAAAAAGTCGGTTAACGATCCTGCTGCTGGTAACATTACATATGTTTCATTCATAGTCATTTTTCTCCTTTTTGTTTGTTTTCTTTTTTGGTGTTAATCCACGCCCTCGGCTTGGGACGGAATTTGGCTAACAGACCAATCATAATCAAGCCCAATGCCACGCTTCCTGTTTCCAAAAACAGCAATACCAGATCCTGCCACGGCATTCCTGCAATCGTTTTATTTGTGTCCGAATCGGACACGCTTTCCACTTGAGCCTGCTCTGATACCGTTTCCGCTTCCGTTTCTGGAGTCTGCGTCACAAGTTCCGCTTCTGTCTCTGCCACCGTACTTTCTGGTTCTGGCAAAATTTCTTCATAGTTTACATTTGCCGTGATTAGATAACCAGTAACATCTGATACATAATGACTGGTATAGCGCACCATTGGAAGATCTACCTCAGCTACTTCACCTGAAAACCATGCTCGGGAGCGTTTTATCATTCGATTTCCGGTTGCTTTCACGGATTTCCACCAACCGCCATTCTCATCCTGCCAGCCATCACTATCCCATGCGATTCCAGTAATCTGATTGAATGTTCCATCCAGATTGAGTGATTGCAGAATCTTGTTTTCACAACCATCAAACCACGGACTGTCATCGGATGCTGCTGGGAAGGTTTCGTCACCAACTTCAAACACCCACTGGCTTGTTTCGTCATTCCAGCGATATTTAACCCATTGCTCTAATCCTCCTTCCCACCAATCTGCTCCATCATCCTGCCAATCTGTCCGTGGAATATTGCCATAGATTGTTTCTCCAGTTACATCATCCGTTGATTCAATATCAATAGCTTCCGGGACTTCCTGCCCATCCAAATAGGTACGCTCAACCGATATGGTCTTGCTTCGCCCACTTTTTGTCCATTCCTCTTTGGAGGTATCCACAAGTGTATAATGCAATCCATCTACGTCAATTTCCTGTTCTGGTGTATATTCCGCATATGCCCATAGATCCACACTACTCTTGCTATATTCCTTCGTTAATTCTGTAATCTGATACTGCACATCCTTCAACTGATAGGATGTTCCAGATTTTTCGATCTGTTCAGGAAATGTGTGAGCATCCTGTGTGTCTGCAAGATATGTATAAGTTTCCTGCCAGATTGCTGGAAGTGCAACCTGATCTGTTTCCTGCGCAGATGTTTCTGTTGTGTCCGAATCGGACACACTCTGCATTTCTGTTTCCATATTTGCATCTGATGTCAGCTCTACAACAGAAGCCGTGTCCGAAATGGACACGGCCTCTGTTGCATTCTCTGCATATGTTGGTGATGATACTGCCAACATCAATCCACAAAGCATGATAAGTTTTTTTCTCTGTTTCAAGTGTTTTCTTCTCCCCTTTCTGTGTCCGAATCGGACACAAAATAATTTGCATTCAAGCGTCTGCTTTTTCTTACTGACAGCATACACATAATACTGACTCCCGTAAATGCACCTGCTAAAAAAAACAAGCCACAGCCAATCACTAATGAGCTGATGCTAATTGTCATTAGATTCCTCCTTACTAGTTCTTGCCATCCCCCTAAGAAGATCCGCTTATTTATTCTTTCCACTTGGATCTGGAATTGAATCCCCGTCTATATAAGTTCCACACACGATTGTACGGTCAAAACTGTTCGGAACGCATGTAGAAAATACAACTACATGCCCATATTCCTTCAGCTTTACATCTCCCTGCATACTGTTTCGCAGCTTTAATTCACTTTGCCATTTGGAAAAATCTTCTCCCCAACAGTCAAAAGACCGCTGAAAAACATCTGCTGAGCGGTGACACTGAAAAATTGAGAAAATCTGATAGCGATAATTTCCATCTGGTGTCAAGATCCAGAAATATGGTTCTTTATTATACAAATCTTGATCCTTTAATTGAGCAAGATCCGACAACATAGATCCATCGCGGACATTATGACCGTAAATTACGGAATACGGAGAAGAAAAATCGCCTGCCATTCGATAGTCCATAAAAATTGAACCAGCTTTTGAGTCACTTGAAGATAAATCATAAGTACGATGCACATAATAGTCATTATCCTTTGCCTGCAAAACTGGGTAAGAGATCTGTGGCAAACCAGTAAAGTAAACCCATCCGATAATATCCTCATTGATGTCTTTTAACTCATCCCAATCAACATCAAACGGTATTTCTGACTCAGATGTTTTATGACGCTTTTTTCTTGTGTCCGAAACGGACACGCTCTCTGTATCCGTTTCAAGCTCAGGGGTCTGCAATATTTCATCTCGTAAATCTTCGTATAACTCTCGATCTTCCAAATACTCATGGTAATATTTCCATAGGTAAAATCCAGAATAACCCGCCACGACAAGTGCAAACAACAATAACACAAGCAATACTGCCTGCATAGTTTTTCCTTTTTTACCTGTTTTTCTCATTTCATTTACCACCCCGTTCCTGCAAATGAAACAATCAGATATAAAATACCAATGACAAGGCTCAAGTTTCCTACAATTGCCGCTATTTTATGAATAATAGAAGCTTTCATCGCTTTCCATGTTGTATCGTGAATTTCAAAAACTCCGGCATACGCTCGAAGCAAAATGCCCACAAGCGTAAATAAAATTCCAGTTAACAGCATTTTCCCCTCCGTTCCGTGTTGTTTTGTTTCTTTTTATTACAGTCCCGACTCTTCATCGGGACTGCTTTGGAATTGTAATAATTTTGTGTTATGTCTCGTATGTTACGTTTCTTGTGTTTCTTAGACGGATTCCCCAAAAGAGGAATCCGTTTTGCAATTTATGCCTGCTTTCTTCTCTTAACCAATACAGCTATGATTGCAACAACTGCAAGAAGTGCTGCTGCAAGTCCTACTGCATATGGCATCGGAGTGGAATCATCACCTGTTACAACTGGTGGATTCTCCGGCTGAACCGGAACTGTTACCGTCTGGTCTTCATCATTCAGATCACTATGATCTACAATCTGATTTCCATTGGTATCATACAGTGCCTCGAATACAACAAGTGTCTTTCCCTGCAATACACTCGTATCGAAGGTAAATGCAACTGTTGTACCTCCATCTGCTGCTTCTGCAGTGAATGTAGTCTCGGCTGTTACTCCGATTGACTGTCCACTTGCTTTATCCATGATGGTTCCCTTAACTACATAGGTCTTACCTACAGTCAATCCAGTATAGGTAACAGTATCCACTAATGTTACGCTGCTTCCCAGTACCATGGTTTTTGATCCAGATGCCTGATCGGTTGCAGTTGTATGGATAGACGGATAGGAAATAGTCTGGTCTTCATCTTCAATATCTGCATGAGTTCCGATGGAAATTCCCTTATACTCTACATCCTCGAAAGCTACGATGTGCTTTCCTGCAAGTGCGGATGAATCAAACGTAAACTCCAAGATAATGCTTCCGTCTGCTTCTTCTGCAACGAAGGTCTTTTCTGCTGTTACTTCCTTTCCGTCAACAGTTAAAGTCTCGCCTGTCTCCTTAACCATCAGAGTTCCCTTTACGGTGTACTCCTTGCCAGGAATCAAATTCTTATAGAATACTTCATCGACTACAGTAGTCTCGGTTGCTACAACACCATCATGATCGCCTGTTACCTTATCAGTTGCGGTTGTGTGGATCTCTGGAATGCGAATAGTCTGTCCCTCATCCTCCAGATCCGCATGAATTGCAACTTCCTTTTCCTCAGTGGTAAGGGTCTCAAAAGCAACCAGTGTCTTACCTGCCAATAAAGAAGAATCGAATGTAAATGTTACGTCTACACTGCCATCCTTCTCATCAGGTGTAAATGTGGTTGATGCTGTGATCTCATTGCCCTCGGCATCAGTGATAAACTCGCCTGTTGCCTTGTCAACAAGCTTTCCAGTCATGGTATACTCGCGACCAACTTCTAAGCCCTTGTATTCCACTGTATCAACGATAACTGCATCTTCCTTAGCCTTCTCAATGTGATCTTTTGTATCCTGTCCCAGTGCGGTTGTACCGATCTCTGGAATATATACTGTCTGATCTTCATCTTCAATATCTGCATGAACAGCGACTTCGATTTTCTTGTACTCCATAGATTCAAATGCAACAACAGTAGTCGGTGCGATTGCAGATGCATCAAATGTAAAGATTACATCAACACTTCCTTCAGACTTCTCAGCCGTAAAGGTGGTGCTTGCAGTTATTTCCTTACCATCAATCAGGATTGCTTCCCAAGTCTTCTTATCCATCAGCTTTCCGTGTACGGTATATTCCTTTCCAGGAAGCAGATGTGAATAGTATACGGTATCAACGATGGTTGCTTTCTCATTTGCCTCGGTATGGTTAATACCGTTCTTTTGATCGGCTGCTGTTGTATGAATCTCCGGGATATATACGGTCTGGCCTTCATCATCAATCTCATGATGTCTTCCGATTTCTTTACCTTCCGTGTACAGGGTTTCAAATACAACTGTTGTGGTTCCTGCCAGTGTTTTGGCATCCAGTGTGTAGGTTAACGTAATGGTCATTTCTGTTGCATCTGCGGTGAAGGTTTCTTCTGCGGTAATGCTTTCGTCATTTGCCTTCAGCTCTTCCCCAGCAGACTTGTCCATCAGAACACCCTTTACGGTGTACTCGTTTCCAACTTTCAGACCCGTCAGAACAACCTCATCGGTGATAATCAGATCTTCATTTGCTCCAGTTACATGATCTTTTGTAGTGTTTGCTGCTGTTGCAGTCGTATGTACATCCGGGATGTATACTGTCTGATCCTCATCTTCGATATCTTCATGAACAGCTACCTCCACACCCTTGTATTCCATGTACTCAAAAGCTACTACTGTAGTTCCTGCGATTGCTGATGCGTCAAACTCGAATACAACTTCTACACTTCCTTCTGCCTTTTCTGCTGTGAAAGTGGTGCTTGCAGTTACCTTCTCTCCATCAATCAGGACCGGCTCACCTGTTTCCTTATTCATAAGAGTTCCGGTTACGGTATACTCTTTTCCAGGTAACAGTGAAGAATATAAAACATTATCAATGATCTTTGCCTTTGGCAGTGCCTCGGTATGATCAATCTCTGTTACCGCATCCTTTGCCTCTGTCTGAATCTTTGGAATGTAAACTGTCTGTGCATAATCGTCGATATCTGCATGAACACCTACTTCCTTCTCCTCGGTATAAAGAGTCTCAAATACAACAATTAAGGTATCCTCTAATTCTGATCCGTCAAATGTAAATGTTACATCAACGGTTCCGTTCTTTTCTTTTGAAGTAAACGTGGCAGAAGCAGTTACTTCCTTACCATTTACCGTGATGGCCTTTCCTGTTGCCTTGTTCATAAGAACACCCTTTACGGTGTACTCTCTGTCAACTTCAAGTCCCTCATAGGAAACGGTATCGACGATAGTTACATCCTTCTTTGCCTCTGTTACATGATCCTTTGTATCATCTGCGATTGCAGTGGTATATACCTTCGGAATGTAAACTGTCTGATCTTTGTCGGTGATATCGGCATGTACGGCGATCTGGATCTTCTTATATGTAAGGGTTTCAAATGCAGCAACTGTCTTAGGTGCTACAACACTTGCATCAAAGGTAAAGATTACATCAACACTTCCCTTTGACTTTTCAGAAGTGAATGTGGTGCTTGCCGTAATCTCTTTGCCGTCAGCCAGAACAGCCTTTCCTGTTTCCTTATCCATCAGTGTTCCGCTTACGGTATACTCTCTGCCCGGAAGCAGATTTGTATAGGAAACTGTATCAATGATTGTGGCTGTCTTATTTGCTTCGGTATGGTTAATCTTTGTTGTCTGATCCTTTGCAGTTGTATGAATCTCTGGGATATATACTGTCTGCTCGTCATCCTCAAGGTCAGCATGCGCTGCAAGAAGTGCGCCGTCAGAATAAAGGTTTTCAAATACAACTGTTGTGGTTCCTGTAAGATCTGATGCATTCAGCTCATAGATCAGTGGAACGGTCATTTCATGTGCATCGGCTGTGAAAGTTCTTCTTGCGGTAATGGTATTTCCATTTACCATGATTGGCTTTTTAGTCTTTGCATTCATTAAAGTTCCGCTTAAAGTATACTCTGTGCCAAGCTTCAGTGCCTTAAGTGCTACCTGATCCGTAATTGTAACCTTCTCGTTAGCACCGACAACATGATCTTTTGTGTCGTTGGATGTTGCTGTTGTATGTACTGACGGAAAATACTCGGTCTGTCCCTCATCACGAAGATCAGCATGGACTGCCACCTTCTTTCCCTCGGAATACATATCCTCAAAAGCAACAGTTGTCTTTCCTGCAAGGCATTTGCCTGAGAACTTAAAGGTTACGTCAATTGTTCCGTTTGTCTTTTCAGCGACAAACTCATTTGATGCAGTAATCTTATTTCCTGCATCATCAAGAAGTGCATTGCCGGTTTCCTTATCAACAAGGGTACCGACTACTGTGTATCTGCGTCCGATTTCAACACCATTGTAACGCACGGTATCGATCAGAGTGATATCTTCGTCTGCCGCGCTGTTATGACTTCCATTTTCAGAATCAAAGATGGTTGTTCTGAGCTTTGGAACATATATGGTCTGGTCAGTATCGGAAATATCTGTATGAGAAGCAACGGTACTGCCGTCTAACTCAAGGTATTCATAGACTACTAACTTTCGGCCACCTATTTCGGAAGCATCAAAATTGAAAGTAACATCAACTGTTCCGCCAGGTGTAGTCGGAACAAACTCAGTACTTGCAGTAATGGTCTTTCCGTTAACCATCAGGGCATTTCCTGCGGATGTCATCAAAACACCCTTCATTACATATGTTTTTCCAGGAAGCAGATGTGTATAGGTTACGGTATCCACAACAGTTGCGTTACTGTCTGCCAGTACCTGGTTTAATCCGGTATTTGCATCCAAAGCCTTGGTGTGGATTTTAGGAATATAAACAGTCTGATTCTTATCATTGATATCCGCATGAACGGCATATCTTCTTCCCTCATAGTAAATATCCTCAAATGCAACGAGTGTCTTTCCTGCTAAGGAAACACCTGCAAATGTAAAGGTGATATCAATGTTTCCATCAGCAGTCGGTGCCGTAAACTCCTTAGATGCGGTAATTGCATTGCCGTCATCATCAAGAGCAGCCTCACCTGTCTTTGCATCCATCAGTGTTCCCGTGATTTTATAAGCCTCGCCTGCCTTTAATCCCGTATAAGTTACTGTATCAATGATAGTAACGGAATCAGCTGCATTTGATACATGATCTTCGGTTACATTATCGCGTGCCGTTGTCTGAATATCCGGGAAGGTAACGGTCTGGTTTTCATCGTCCTTATCCTTATGTTCTGCACAAAACTCTCCATTTACGGAAAGCTCCTCAAATGCAACTACTGACTTTCCAACAAGCTCAGATGCATCGAATGTAAAGGTAACATCCTGAGTACAGTTCTTTTCTGTCGGAGTAAAGTCAACCGTTTCCGTCATCAGCTCGGTAAGTGCATCGCCCTCCTTAACATAAAGGGTTCCGGTTAAGGTATAAGTCTTATCTGTATCAAGGTTCTTATAGGCAACATGATCGGTTAAGGTAATGGAGGATACAGGTTCTGTGAAATGCTCTCCGTTTACATCAACCAGTGTTGTTTTAATTCCCATCGGAACGTTGTCGACTGTTCCAAGATCAATAACCTTTCCATCAGTGTCGATTGTGAAGGTGCTGGTATACATCTTCATGCTTCTGGTTGCTTCGGTCTTTAACTCGGTGATGATATAAGTGCCATATACAAATGCACCGTAAGAATCATTTGCAGCTGTCATGGTTTCTTCACTTCCCATACCAAACCAAAGTCCTGCATCCTTTGCCAGAGAGTCAATTACGCTCTGCGGAACAACATCCTTATCACCATACTTTGAAAGAACATCATCGTTTGCATTGGTATTTGTGGTCTTTCCAGTTGCGGAAGTGAAATTTCCATTCGCATCAGCTAAGATGTAATGTGTTTCGCCTGTTGTATTATTTGTAATCCTGAACGGGATATAAGCAAGTGCTTCATCCGTGTCGGAATTTTTCTTTACGAATGACAGATCTCCACGTACAACGCGATCCATAAAGGTGACTGCATTTGTATCAGACTCATACTGGATAAATGCTTCTCCCTGATATTCAACTACATCGAAGTAATGGATCTGACCAGTTGTCATTGTGTAGTAATTGTTTGCTGCCTTTTCGCGCACTGCATAGTGACCGACAGGAAACTGCATACCCACATCAATGTTTCCTTCTTCATCAGAAGTCACAGTGGTAATTATCTGTCCCTTTGTATAAGTGTCATTTCCGATGACAACGGAATCATCCAAACAGTAAATCTCAAAAGAGATTCCCTCAAAGTTTGTTCCGCCCATGGCTGCCTTCTTGTTTAACTCGAAGTCATGCTTTTCCATCTTAGGTGAACCGTTAATCTGGCGCTCTGCGTATGTTAAGGTTACGGCAGTCTCATCATCCAGAGAAGTTGAAAGAGCATTGCCGCTCTTTAAATATACTGCCGAGTTCTCGTCAACAAACTGGAATAAATATACGTTATTAGTCCCGGAAATCGTTGCACCAGTTTTTGCACTGCTTACAATAGCTCCATCTTTTGTAAAGCCTTCCGGTGCTTTTGTTTCTTCAACAGTGATGGTTCCAAGTGGAATAACGTAAGTTCCAGTATGGTTTTTTCCAAAAACTGCACCTGCACTATTACTATTTGGAACAATACACTCGTCTCTTAAGGAAGCATAATAGCTTCCATCTGAATGTTTTTTTGTCTGAATTACCCATACAGTTGGCTTTACCTCTGGATCTGTGTCTGCTGCAATTTCTGCTACACTAGTATACTGCTTCGGATAATAAGTAATCGTATACTCAGCTCCAGATAAGTCAGCTGCCGTAGTTCCATCGCTATTGATCTTGTTTATAACAATACCCAACGGGTCATTAAGCGGAGCATCCTTCGTACTCCAAGTCTGTGGAGCATCAAAAGTGGTTCCTGCCGTTACGGTTACCGTATAAACATTTGTATCCAGTGCATAACCGGAATTTACCGCATCCGTTTCCTTAATGTAATAGGTTCCCTCGGTCAGTTCAACAGACTGAGAATATCCATCCTGATCCAGATACAGGGTCTGTACTTCTGTTGTACAGGAACTGTCACTGTAAATCTTGTAAGTGATATTGGTAAAGTTATAGCAGCTGTTTCCATCCGTCAGTGCCGGATCCGATGATGTCTTGTGGATTCTAAGATATCCTGTCTTTGGAAATACGGGAGTTATAGAGAATGAACCACCTGCCCACTGCGCTCTTAGCGAACGACAATAGTAGAAGAAGTAGGCTGTGCCATCTGCATCCTTACTTGTACATATGATCTTTCCACCCGGCTCAAAGGTTGGGCACTGACCACCAACCTCATTGTTTGCACATGTACCAAACACCCATCCCAAAGAAGCAGAAACTTCCTCGGTTGTATAATATGTAGTTCCATCAGTTCTTGTATATTGAATATTATCAATATCAGAACGGATAATACCCGGTGCGATTTCCGACTTACCGCCAACCGTGTTAAACCAGCCGGAAACATCTGCACTGTCATAATCCCGTGTAACAGAATTAAAATGAACCAGGAATGCCTGCGTTGAAGCATATCCTGCCTCCGTAATATTATTCAATGCATTCGGACCAAACATGGAAGCAATTTCACCTCGTGTCGTATAGATTCCTGGCTTCTCCTCCACGCTAGCGATATATCCACTTGTAATGGTATAGTAATCACCTACTTTAATACCATCAGTAGAATAATTCACATAACAATGGTTCATAGAATCCGCAGTATGCGTAAATGTACGTCCCTGCTTATACGTTCCGTTAACATAATCCTGCGCAGTCTTAAGTGTTAACCCTCCAACTGCGTTATATGCCACCTTAAATTTCTCAGGTGTGTTGGAAATCATATATTTTTCATCCGTATCATAACAATACTGATAAGATGCATTCGGCATGTACCAGCGAATCGTAATATTGGAATCCTTATACGATGCCGGAATCTTTACAATCATGTTTGTAAGATCAACCGTACACTCATCCGTAATTGCATGCTCGCTGTCGATACTCATAAAATCGACATAAATATCCAGCCCGCTTACTGCCTGTGCATCCTCCGCGAAACCAATGCGCGCAGTAATATACTCGTCATCAATCTCTGTTTTCATTAGTTTCTCACTAATCCATACAAGATCATCACGGCTGCCCTGATAGTTGTAGAAAGAAATCTGATGTTTAATGATTGGGCCATTGTAGTCAATCTTCTCTTCCTTCACATAATCGGTCGGGAATACCAGCTTCTCATCCGCTACTGCCCCGTTTAATGTATAATAACCGGAAAACTTCGCAGCTGCCTCTGACGTGGAGTCTGCCACTACGTTAAAGTCAATCGTCGAACCATAGTTGGAAGATGTAATTCTTGCACCATTCTCATCGGCTGCGCCTATGATATAAGCACTCTCGATATTTCCTGGTACAAAGAAACGTACATCCATTCCCTTGTTTCCGGCTGCGCCGACAACCGCTATGCCTGCCTCTACAGCTGCATCAATTATTGACGTTAATGCTGCATTCTCGGCTGTTCCTACTGCTGACATGGACAGGTTGATTACGGAAACCTTCTTGTCTATCGCATACTGGATTGCTGCATATACGGCAGACACATCTCCCGTTCCATCAGCACCTAATGCCTTGATGGAAAGAATGGATACATCCGGATTCTGCTCTGCAATCAGCTGTGCCATTTTTGTACCGTGTCCGTTTTCATCTGCTGTGTTGTCACCGATCATGGAAACAGACTCCGTGACATTTGCCACACCATTCACACCTGTATCAATAACAACAACTGCACCTGCAGCCTTTACCGGATTTCCGGCAACTGCTTCATGCAGTTCAGCAATTGGGTTTTCGTTGACAGCCATAGGAGCTGCTGCATTCGCACTGTTATCTCCGTCTGCTACGGAAATGACGGTATCAACATCAACAAATTCTGACTTTCCGTAGTAGTATGCATATGCATACTTTGCCTGACTCTCAGTTTCATACTGCATCAGGTAAACGCCTGCATAACTTGAAAGAACATGCTCTGGATCAATGATCACGGCTGGGTCTGCGGCTATCAAAAGTCTCTTACTGGAAAAATCAATTGCTGCAAGAGCTTCCTCAGTAAATCCGGCAGACGGATCTAATGCTGCAAACGGATCAGCTTTCTCAACCTCGGTGCTGCCCTCAGTTTCGATTTCACTTGTAGACTCAGCTTCGGACTCAGCCATGGTCTCAACTTCTGTTTCGATCTGGGCAGTCTCTGCTGTTTCCTCGTCATCCGGTCCACGTGTTTCATTTGCAGATGTTTCTTCTGCACCCTCTCCAGAGGTCTGGACTTCTTCTGTACAAACTTCTTCTGTCGTTTCAGGCACCGGCTGCATTTCTGATGCTGACGTCTGTGCTTCACTAGCTGTCGTCTCTGATGCGGTCTGTTCCTGCGTCTTGCTTGCTGCCGTCTCTGATACGGTCTGCACCTGTGTCTCTGCAGTTGTTTCCTCAAGCGTGCTTTCGACTGCCGCGGACGATGTCTCAAGCTCTGATGCCATGGTGTTTACTGGTGTCAGCGTTGTCGATACGCTCATAAGTACTGCCATCAGTGTAGAAGTCAATCTCTTTCCTTTTTTATTTTTTAAATTCATCGTCATGCCTTTCTTATGGGAAATCCTGTCATAAAATCTGACAGGATCTTTTTGTTGCTTATTGCCTGCCTTTAAAACTGGCGGTCCTCTTAGACGATCCATAACTGTTTTCCTTTCTGTTTCTTCCACGAAAAAAGGTCATGGCATCTCTGCCACAACCTTTCCACAGTATTCTGTGTTTTCTCGCATGTCCAAACTGAACACAATGTAAAAAGAGCATAAAAAAAGCACCAACAATAAATCCTGTTATTTTCAGAAGTTATGCAGATGCTTTTTCTTATGTATTATTACTTATTTATTGATATCAAAAATCTTCTTGTAAGCGAGCTTACATCGAATTTCTGACTTTTTGACTCTGGTATCTTGATATATTACTTTCATTTTGCTGCTCCGCAGCCAGAGCAGGTATAACCAGTAATTACTGTCTCATCCCATGCTGCCTGATCCACTACCTGTTCGTTGTGACCTGTTGCATCATGATGAACGATTGTCGTCTCTGCCTCGTGATGAACTGTTTGATATGTTGCCTCGTGATGAACTGTTTGGTAAACAGCATCATGGTGCGTTGTTCCAACCTGCATCCATTCATCATGCCAGCTTGACCAACAGCCAGCACCCATATGAACATCAATATCTTCATTTGGATCTAAAAACTTATGACCACACTCATTGCAAATTCCAACCCATGCATAAACCGGTTCATCATACGCATCTGAAATCATCACATTTTCATCATACGCATCCTGAACCAGTACCTGCTCATCCCATGCCGCTTTTGTGATCACTGTCTCGTCCCATGCTGCAAAGTCCTGCACCCACACAGTCTTATACGTTGCATCATGATGGACAACAGATGTCACTGGAACCCATGCATGTGTATGTGCTGTTGTCTGCGGCTGTGTTTCAGGTACTTTGGTTGGCGCTGTCGTACTCGGGCTTGTCGTTGGTGTGCTTGTTGTCGGAGCAACCGTACTCGGTGTCGCTGGCTTAGTATCTGGTACTTTGGTACTTTCTGTTTCCTTTGTTGTCTGCTGACTTGGCTTTGTTGTCTGCTGACTTGGCTTTGTTGTCTCTGATTCCGTTTTCGATGCAGAAT
>OCPR01000868.1_pt1 | contig 25894 bp, 21 predicted proteins | sample 1538611 | NCBI WGS metagenome assembly OCPR01 (sample SAMN04571711, study PRJEB22368) | human gut metagenome | biome: human gut; material: stool | host: Homo sapiens | place: Luxembourg | collected 2012-09-28
AGCTGTTTGGGAACACACCTGCATAGCAGGTGGTTTATTTTTATTGCCAATACAAAAAGTAATTTGTGTCACCAGTGGTGACACAAATTGGAAAGATAAATCAAGATAGTTAAAAAGGAATTACTTCGGTAGTTCTTTTTTTCATACTTAAAACAAGAACAGGAGGTTAAAACAAATGCTAAAATTATTCAGAAAGGACTCGCTGACTCCACAGACAGAACGCATTTATAAGGTGCCATTGTGTATCCAGGATACGATACCAATCTATCGAATTTCGGAAAATGGTATCTTTGAGTTGGAGAGTCCGACAAACAAAGACGGAGGGAAAAAGAAGATTCATCAGTTTGACAGGATGTATCTGTTTGAGGATATTAACTTTTCAACGCAGGATGAGGAAGAAAAAGAAGAAACAGGAAAGCGGTTTGAAACGCTGCTTCGGTCAATGAATGTCAGCTACAAGGTCATTGTATCCAATCATTATGCCGACAATGGAAGGCTGCGGGAAGAAATTTTGCAGAAAGCAGTCAGCAAGGAAATGGAGCCTTTGGCGAAAGAATACCACAAGCTGATTGAAAAGCGATTGCAGGAAGGGCGGGGAGGACTTTTACAATCCAAGTATTTCATTGTCAGTTGCAGAAAGCCGGATTATGAAAGTGCCAGAAATTATTTTAATACCATAGAGTTTTCCATACAGCAGTTATTTCACCGATTGGGGAGCTGCCTGATACCATTAGATGCCACGGAACGCTTGCGAGCATTACATAGTTATTATCGCATGGGTGACGAGGCATCTTTTTCTTTTAACTGGAACGAATATCTGCATCTGAAACGGGACTGGAGAAATGACATTATCAATACTTCTTTGCGGGAGCATCCGGAATATTTGGAAATGGAGGGTGGAAGCTGTGCCTGTGTGATGTTTATCAGAAAATATCCGAACGGTTTGACGGATCAATTCTTAAATGAACTGACAAACATGGACTTTCCGATCATTTATTCAATGGATGTGGAGCCGCTTGACAATGATGTGGCATATCAGATGGTGATGAAAAAGTACATGTCCAATGAGCGAAGCATTAACCGTGAGCAGGAGTTGAAAAACGAAAATGGAGATTATTCAACTAACATCAATTACGAGAGAAGAAAACAGCAAAGAGATACCGAGGAGATGCTTGACCGTATTTCTTCGTTTGATGAGCGGCTTCTTTATGTGGGGATCACCATTGTGGTAAAAGCTGGTTCGATGGAAGAACTGGAGGAGCGGACAGAAAAGGTGCGTATCATTGGAAAAACACACAACATGGATATTGTTCCACATTCCTATCGACAGCTTGATGCGTTGAATACATCATTGCCGACGGGAGCAAGATTTGTTGATACGATGCGGACGATCACCTCTGAGGAACTTTCCATTTTCATTCCGTTTAATGTGCAGGAAATCCATGATGATTTAGGATACTGCTATGGATTTAACAAGGTATCCAAAAATCTGATCATCGGAAACCGTAAATTATTAAAGAATGGAAACGGGATGGTGTTTGGTGTTCCGGGTTCCGGAAAGTCCTACAATGAGAAATCTGAGATGGGGCAGGTGTTATGTTTTTCAAAGGATGATATTATCGTGGTAGATCCAATGGGAGAATACAAAGACATTGCAGCAGCGTGGGGCGGGCAGTACATCAATCTGACACAGTCTGCGGAAAATGTTTTTTATGTCAATCCGTTCTATGTACCGGATGTTGTGCCGGACATTGACCGCTTTGTGGCGGAAAAAGCTGAGTTTGCTTATGCAATCTGTGAGCAGGCATTGAAACCGGTGCCGCTTACTAGCAGACATATCGCTGTGATTGATAAGGCAGTCAGTCATATGTATGAGGAATATTTTAAGAAACGAAAAGATAAAAGACGGACACGAAACCGTCCGGAATCCCCGACAATTCCGGTGATGAGAGATTATATTCTTGAGCATTACGAGGGGAATGAAGTAGCACAGGAGATTGTAGACCAGTTAGAAGTATTTGCAGATGGTACGCTTGACATTTTTGCCAGAGAGCAGTCCATATCCGATGAGAACCGATTTACCGTGTACGGATTTTCGGAACTGGGAAAACGAATGCGGGCAATGGCAATGCTTGTGATGATTGAAAGTATCACGGCTAAAATCAAGTATAATCAGTCGGATGGAGTTGCTACCTGGGTTTATGTGGATGAGATGCACGAACTTTGGGGAGAAGAATACAGTTTACATGCACTGGAGAAGATGTGGCGTGAGGTTCGTAAGCGTGGTGGTATCTGTACCGGGATGAGCCAGAACCTGATCGATGCACAGAGAAACCGTTCTACGAAAACAATGGTTTCCAACTCCGAATTTATGCTTTTGCTGGATCAGGGAACAATGGACAAGGAAGCGGTAGAAGATTTGTTTGATATTTCTTCCGAGCAGCTTGCCTGTGTGAATGGAGCAGAGCCGGGAATGGGACTGATCCGGTTTGGCGATAAGATTGTTCCGTTTGATAATACGATGGAAAAAGACAGCAGTCTTTACCAGCTATTTAATACCAATTTCCATGAGATTGTAGGTGAGGTGAAAGCGAATGGATCATCTTGACAAAGAGGTCATTGAATCATTAAGTGAGCCGGCGAAGCGAGTTTTCAAAAGTCTGGATTATCGTTCCAAACAGCGAATGTTAAAGAAAGCCAGAGAAATGGCTAAGGCAGAAAAAATGATACGACGGAAAAAGAGCCGGTTCAAGAAAAAAGGCATTGAAAAATGGAATAAAGGCAAAAAGCAGAAGAAGGGCAGCTCATCCAAAAGTGAGCGTGTCCTTTTTTCTATTCACGAAACAAGGGAGCTTATGGTGCAGTCCATGCATCTGATGCTGCTTGGAAGCAGTGTGGCAGATGATTCTTATGAAGAAAGAAATGCGGAACATACAACAGACACACCTATCAGGCTTTCTAAAGAAACTGCCAGAAAAGGCGCACATACAGCAGTAGGCGGAATGAAAACGCTTGTGCATAAAAACTTGCAAAGCAGGGAAAAACGGAAGGCTGCAAGAAAGTTAACGGAGAAATCGGCACAGGCTGTTCGATCGGGAGCAAAAGCAGGAGCACAGGTAGGAAAATCTTTGGGAAAGACAATACAAAGTGTTGTTCAGGCAGTGGCGGCAAATCCCGCTGTATGGATAGCACTTCTTTTGATTATTCTTGTGGCAGCTATCGTGGGAGTAATCGGAGCAGTGGTTGGCTTCGGCGGTGCTGCTAATGAATCACAGGACGGAACCTATCAGGCACAGGTATCTGAAAAGACAGAAAGTTTCCGTGAACTTGTCTCGGAATACTGTGAAAAATATGGAATTGATGATTATGTGGATCTGTGTCTTGCCGTGATCGAACAGGAAAGCGGCGGAACGGAACCGGATGTCATGCAGACGGCACAATCCTATTACAATGTGAATCCACCGATTGACAGTGCAGAAGAAAGCATTGACTGCGGAACGCATGAATTATCGGACTGCCTGACAAAAGCGAAGTGTCAAAGTCCGAATGACATAAAAGGAATTTCTCTTGCCCTGCAAGGGTACAACTTTGGAAATGGTTACATAGACTGGGCATTAAAAAATTATGGTTGTTACACCAAAGAAAATGCCGGAATTTTTTCAGCGAAGATGTGTGCGGAACTTGGGTACAGTTCTTATGGTGATACCGAGTATGTACCTCATGTACTTCGTTACTATGTGATGAATGAAGAAACCAGTGTATCCAATGAATCCGCTAAAAAGATTTTAGAAGAATTGAAGAAAAATAATACAGCACCGGCGGAGGCGTGGAATGTGATCGAAAAAGGTGCTTCTTTGATCGGGACGGTGAAATACAGTATGGAGAAACGGCAGTCGGATGGACGGGATAAACCGGAGTTTTTGGACTGCTCTGCTTTTTCCGCATGGGCATTTCATAAAGCAGGAGTGACCAGTGTGCCATATGGTTCTACGACAGCAACTTTTATCGGTTCAAAAAAGTTTCAGGACATATCTACTGACCAGTTACAGCCGGGAGACATTGGACTGAAAAGTAAGACAGGTGGAACCGGTGGAGCAAATCATGTTGGGATCTATTGTGGAAAAATGAAGGATGGCAGAGTGGTTTGGCTTCACTGTACCAGTTCCAGCGGTTCTTCCCTGACCGGAAATACAGAGGGACCAATGTTTGGAGTTTATACGAATTTTACTTATTTCAGACGGTTAAAGAAATGGGACAAAAAGTAGTTTTTAGACATTATGTTCAGACAGTTAAAGAGATAGGACAAAAAGCAGCGTTTAGACATTATGTCTAGACGGTTAAAGAGATAGGACAAAAAGTAGCGTTTGGACATTATGTCCAAACAGGATAGAAAGCGAGGAAATCATGTTAAGAAACATACGAAGATTTTATTGGAAGCAAAGAGACAGGGGACAGGGAAGAAAGACTGTTATGGCAGTGTTGGTATTTTTCCTTTTTGTTGCCATTATTGTGGCAGCTATCATAAAAAGTATGATGGGAGGACACGGTGAGGGATTACAAACGGTTCATAAAAACAACACGGCAACCGGTGCAGCGGTCATTACAGAAACCGCATCGGGGGCATCTGTGACTGCGACAGAGACTGCTCCGGATCGTGAGCTGCCGGAAGAAACCAAAGAAGCAATTGCCGTGGATACCACAAATCTTAATACATTTTTAGGATTTATGTCGGACACAGCTTATGAAGATTTGAAGAATCAGTTGATTAAAATATGTCAGGATAGGAAATGCAGATCTGTCAAAAAACTGACCTATCAGCAGACGAAGGCATTTGATGTAACCAGCTTTGTTCTTTTGTCAGATGGCAGTGTCTATCAGTGCAACTACAATCTGAAAAGCTGTCAGATGTCACTTTCAGAAACATCATATGATGAAGCGGCAGTCAATCAGATGAAGGAAAAGGAATTGCAGGAAGAACAGGCTAAGTTGGAACAGCAGCAAAAGGTGGAAAGGGAAAAGCTGGCAAAAAAGAAGGCGATTCATAAAAAGAAGAGAGCAAAAAAGAAATCACATAAGACAAAAAAGGACAGGAAAAAGTCGTCAAAAGTGAATTCCGGACAAAAGCATAAAAAATAACGCTATTACTACCTGCTTAGGGGGTATAAGGGGTATCCCCTTACAAGATATGTGCATGGATGTGTCCACATCATGCGTATCTTGCAAGGCTCGAATGAAGAGATAAAAAGCACATTATATGTGCCAAAAATGAACATCAAAAAAGTAGTAAAAATGGTATGTTTGGACATTATGTCCAGACAGGCTCAAATAGAAAAGGACATGGTTAGCGTTTAGACATAATGTCCAGACGGAATCGGATTAAAAGAACATAGACAGCGTTTGGACAAAATGTCCAGACAGAAGAAAGAGGTGATTGTTTGAATGAGATGAAAACAGAGATTCTCCGGGTACGAATGACGCCGGAGGAAAAGGCAGCACTGAATAAGCAGGCAAGCCTGCATCATAAAACCATGAGCGAATATATTCGGAGTGTGGCAAAGTGCCCGCCGGATGTGACGAGGGATGAGTTTGAATCCTCCATTGTGCGTATGATCTATGAGATCAACAAGATTGGTGTCAATATCAATCAGATTGCAAAAAAGTATAACGAACACAATTATGTGGAACCAAGTGAAGAACTGCTCTGCAAATTGGATGAAGTTTATGGAATGATGAAACATACCATACGGATTATGAAAGGTGATCGCAATGTCGCTCATTATTAAGATGGATACCATTAGGACGGAGGAACATTTACGAAAGTCCATTCCCTATATTATGAATGAGAGGAAAACGGATGGTTTGTGTTTCAGTAATGCAGGCATTACACAGGAGCAGATTTTGGATACCTTCTTTTTGACGAAGCAGATGCATCCCACGCACGGAACCAGACAGGGGTATCATTTTAAGTTTTCTTTTTCAAAGGATGAAACAATCGCACCGGAAGATGCTTTGAGTTTTGTCCGGGAGTGGGTCGAGGAATATCTGGGAGATCATTATGATTATGCCTGCTCGGTTCATAAAGACCGTGACCATATGCACATGCACCTGGTATTCAATTCCGTAGCAAGAAATGGTGGAAAGTACCGGTATGAAAAAGGGGACTGGGAGAAAGTGATACGCCCGCTTACAAACCAGCTGGCTGAAAAATACCATACCGGACCATTAAAGGAGAAAGATCCGGCGCTGGATTATTCACCCGATTACGACAGGAAGCAAGGAACAATGACGGGTAAAGAACAAGTGGAGCAGGATATTGACCAGTGTATTTTGGAAAGCAGATCCTATGCAGATTTCAAAAAGCGTCTGATGCGGGATTATGATTACCAACTACGGGAAGGAGTATCGAGAGAACATGGTGTCTATCTTGCCCTGACACCGCCGGGGAGAGGAAAAGCCATTCGTACCTATCGTTTAAGTGAGGGCTATATGCCGGCAGACATTGACCGGCGCATTGCTTCAAAGACTGCCGACAGAGTTCCGTTGAAAAGGGAGACAGCAGAAAAAAGAAATACAAAACTTGACTGGGCAATGAGCAGAAATTATCAGTTTATCCCGTATAAAGAAATGTCGGAATATCAGAAGGCAATGGTACGGCAGGTGTTGGAGGCAAGGCGGTTGTATCAGCGAACCGGAACACCGTTGTATATCCATGAACGAAGTGTCAGTATTCTTCGGAAAATGAAAAATGAGACGAAACAATGCGGTGTGTATGTAAAACGAAGAGAAACAAGAAGAGTGCAGAAAGAACTCATCAAAACGGTGCAGCAGAGGAGGCAGAAACAGTTATGACAACAGAACAGATGGCATTAGTAAAGAAACTGATCCAAAAGCATGAGATTGAAGCGACGGATGCTGAGTGGACATTGATTTTTATGGGAGTCGGCTATGGATTGTCAGAACAGCAGATAGACAGTTATCTTGTGATGAATACTACTGACCTATTGGCAAAACATGAAAAGATGCTCTGTATTCTTTTGGGGATGGATTCAGAAATACAAGGAGCAACCAATGAAATTCAAAATCCGGCAGAAAGAATACAGTTTATGTTAGAAAATCATTTCCAAAGAAAGAACCCGGAGAGTGGTTATGAAAGTGTGATGCAGTATGTGATTGAGGACAGTGACCTGTCAGCAGCACAGATCGAACAGCTTCGGAAAGCGGTAGAAGCAGGAATGCCGGCAGAGGACATTTTAGAAATGGCAAAGAAGCGAAAGGATGTGATGGAGATACGACGATGTATCGAATTTTATGAAATGATGCAGCAAAAAGGCAAACAGGAAAATGTAAAGAAAAGCAGGAGGGCGAACAAATGAGTGAAGAATTACAATCGTTAGTGCAGATCATAGAATTATATGGAAGAGGTCTGGAAGGTTTAGGAAAAGCTATACGCTTCTCGGCAAAGGGAGCAGAGAAAGGAGTGCAGATTGCACAGGTGAAAGCATTACAGCATCGAATGAAACTTCATTATGCCAGTGAGGGAACGCATAATACTATGAAATTATCCGATCTGGAGAAAATGACAGGCGGTCGTTACACTATCTTAAACATTCCTTTGGAGGATGAGAAGGAACTGATCGCCTTTTATGACCGGTTAAAGAAGTTAAAGGTTTCGTTTTCTGAGTTGCCGGACTTAAATCTCGGAGACGGCTATACACAGATTGCCTACAATCCGGATGATGTGGAAAGTGTACGGCTGGTGATTGATTATTATAAAAAGAAGTTTCGACAGGAAGCAAAAGAAATGGATCTGGATGAGTATTTTGGAACGGCAAGTCCGGGAGGAATGGAATATCTTAATGAACTTGCTGCCAAAGGATATGAGGGCAGGATGCACGAGGAGCAGTTGGAAGAGATCCAGGAAAGAATCAGGGATAAAGAATATCTTCCCATCAGCATCAATGTGGAATCACTTCTTCTGAGGGAAGAAAAGGATGCCTATCTGTTTCGCATTCCCCGTGGCAGACTGGGAGAAGATCTTTCGAGTGCCATACGGATCAAAAAATCCGACTGTATTCTTTTGGATGAGGGACAGACGGTGATTACCTGTTTGAAACGGGAGGGAGAACTCTGGGGATATGCACTGGATCAAAGGAAAAACATCAATGAGAAAGAAAAAGTGAAACTGGATATTACAAAACTGGAAAAAGCATTTGCCCCGGTAGGCGATGACCGTGTGAAAATGATCGGGAAACTAAAGCCGGAGTATGCGGCAATCTTTCCATCTTTTCATGAGGGACAGGAGATTCCGGAAAAATCTTCTGTCCCTGATTTAGTTTCGGAGAAAACAGTGGAAAAAGTGCTGTCCCTTGAAAAGATGAAAGAGCGATACCAAAGTCCGGAGTATATTCCGGTTCCCTTTGATATGGAGACACAGATGGTGGCAGAATCTCCGAATCTGTATATTGCCAATCTGCCGAAAGAACAGCAGGAATCAAAGGATTTTGTGCGTTGTATCTGCTTGGACAAGGAGACAACCAGCTTATCGGATGACGGAAAGCGGTTGCTCGCTTATTTGAAACGATCGGATATGTCAGAGATCACAGAACTGGATCTGAATGGAAAGGAACTGCGAAAGTATGTAAAGAAAAACGAAGAGATTGCGACAGAATGCTTGAAACATCAGCGGGGCAGGTGGAATACAGACAGTCCATCTTTGGAAAAGAGGTTGCTGCAAAAATCTGTCAGCACTCCGAAAAATAAGAAATTGTAGAGGTGATTCTGGTGAAAAAACAAAAAGGGAAAAGCCGTGCAACCCATGTTGCCGGTGATATGAGAAAACGAAGACTGCAGAGTTTATTACGAGTGTGTGTGGCATTGTTGCTGCCCACACTTTATTTGTTTTACTGTTTAAGCGGATTGTATATCATAGATGTGGAAATGACGAAGCTGAAGGAACAGATTGTCTGGTGCCTGTTACATCCTCTGAAGATATATAACGATAAAAGTCTCAGTATGGTGTTTGTCGGTGGACTTTTATGGATGGTTTTAAGTTTCACAGCGTATAGCAGAAGTGACCATAACCGTATGCCGGGCAATGAATTTGGTTCTGCCAAGTGGGGCGAAGTACGGGAGTTTAATGAAAAATATGCGGCAAAGACAGCAGAAGAGGAAGGTGATTTGTCGCCGGAAAATAAAGTGCTGTCACAGAATGTACGGTTTCGGTATGATTCCGATACGCTCCGCAACAACAATGTGTTTGTCGTTGGTGGAAGCGGTGCTGGTAAGACCGCTTTTTTCCTGACACCAAACCTACTGTCTCTGCATGACTGCAATATTTATACTGATCCAAAGGGAAGTCTTGTCGAAGAACTGGGAGCATGGCTGTCAGGGCAGAGAGATACCAGAGTATATACATTGAACCTGTGTGAAATGGAAAAAAGTATGCACTTTAATCCGTTTCTCTACATCCGCAGTAAAAGTGATGTGACCAAACTGGTAACGAATCTGATACAGAATACAAACTCCCCAAACATTAAAAATTCAAGTGCAGACCCATTTTGGGAGAAGGCGGAACGAATGTTTCTGGAGAGTCTTTTCCTCTATGTATGGATGGAATGTCCCAAGGGAGTATATAATCAGAAAAGAGGGCGGGCGGAACTATTGCAGAAAAACTGGAAAACGATTTTATACCTGTTAGATGAGGCTCAGTTTGTGGATGCGGACACACCGCCGAAACTGGATCTGCGTATGGAAGAACTGGCAAAAAAGAAGCCGGATCATCCGGCGGTAAAAGCCTATCAGCGATACCGGGGAGGTCCGGATGAAACGATCCGTTCCGTCATTATGACGGTAAATGCCCGTATGCAGCCTTTCGATAATGAAGAATTGTTGGAAATCTTTTCATCTAATGACATTCCGTTGGATGAGTTTGGCACCGGAATTGACGGAGACAAGAAAACAAAAAGCAATCTGTTTATCATTATCCCGGATGACGATGACACCTTTAACTTTGTGCCGGGCATGGTTTATACCCTGCTTTTTCAGGAGTTGTACCGTCAGGCGAGGTTCTTTGGCGGAAAACTGCCGATGGATGTTGGTTTCTGGCTGGATGAAATGGCAAATATCAAGATGCCGAACAACTTTGATAAGATTCTTGCAACCTGCCGAAGCCGAGGTGTGTACTGCGTACCGATTTTACAGTCCCTGGCACAGTTAAAAACACTGTTTGCGGATGGTGCATGGGAGGGAATCGTGGGTAACTGCGATACTTTTATCTATCTTGGCGGAAATGAGGCAAGTACCTACGAGTATGTGTCAAAGTTACTTGGTAAGTGGACGATTGATAAACGAACCAGTGGGGAAAGCAAAGGCTCCAGTGGCTCATACAGTCAGAACTATGATGTACTGGGCAGAGAGCTGATGTTAGAGTATGAGCTGCGTCTTTTACCGGATGATGAATGTATTATCTTTGTGCGTGGGGAAAATCCGATCCGGGATAAAAAGTGGTTTCCGTGGGAGCATGAACAATACTTAGAAGCAAGAAAGTGTGGTGCTTTTAATCCCAAAGAGCAGAAGGAAAAACAGGAAAAGCCGATGGAAGAATGTGAATTCCTCGGTGAAGAATCCTTAAATTATCTGAAACTGCAGAAAGACAAAAATGAAAATATCAGGCTGTATGAACTGGATGCTTTTTCGTTCATGATGATGGATCTGGATGAGATGGAAAAGAAGATTCATTCTACTCCGAACGATAAAAAGGGAAGGGCAGGAGAGACAACAATCACCGCCGGCATGATACAGTCAGCCCTTCATGTGGAAAAAGAACGGGAAGAAGCGGAACGGAAAGCGTGGTTTGTAGAAAACTTTGATTCGCTGACACTACTTGACATCTACGCTTCCGAGTGGATCGGTGAGATACGAAGAAGTGTGATAAGAGATCTGCTACAGGCAGAGACTCCGGAAGAAGTGATAAAGTCAATTATCCGCCCGGAGATTGAGGAAGGACAGGTGCTGCAGAAAAAGGCGATGTGGAAGGAGATGGAAGGGAAGTAGAAATTTTGAAAATATTGTTTTGGGATGGTAAGTTATAGCGCGTCTAATTCAGTGTAATATCAATTATAGTTTTATCTTAGTAGTAAAATGATACCACGGAAACATATAAAAACAATGATAAATAGCAATAAATGAATTGAAATTATGACGTATTTGTGATAATATATTAATATATACAGTTTTTGAAAAGGCATGGTGACTTTAATGAGCGAAAATAATGTAAATGAAAAATGGATTAGCATAGATGATGCGGCAGAGTATTTAGGAGTAAAATCAGCTACTATACGAGATTGGCTCCGAAAAGGAAAAGATATTCCTGCACATAAGATTGGAAAACAGTGGAAGTTTAAATTATCTGAATTGGATGCATGGGTTACAAGTGGTCAGAGTGCGGAATAATAAAGATAAAGTGAGGAAAAAAATCATGGCATTTAAAGTATTAGACTTATTTTCAGGGGCAGGTGGACTTTCGAGAGGTTTTTATGATGCGGGATATGATGTTGTGTTAGGTGTGGATTTTGATGAAGCAGCTCTAAAAACATTTAAATCAAACCATGGTGGAACAGAAACTATGAAACTGGACTTGTTTGATCATAGCAATATAGATGTTATTATAAAGTTCCTTAAAAAAAAGAAGATTAAGTTAGATGTTCTTATTGGCGGTCCGCCTTGTCAGGGATTTTCTGTTGCGGGACCAAGAAATATGAATGATAAGAGAAATACTTTATATACAGCAATGGTTGAATTAGCGAGTCGTGTACAACCACAAGTGGTTGTACTAGAGAATGTCCCAGGAATGGTTCAGACAAATGGAGGAATAGGGGCTAAACGAGTTGTTGAAGATTTTGCTAAGATAGGGTACAGAATGATTCCTAAATTATTATATGCTCCTGATTATGGAATACCGCAGATAAGAAGACGCGTTTTTTTTGTGGGGTTGAGAGATAGTGAAGTGGAGTTTAAATTTCCTGAGCCAATAGTGGATAAATTAAATTATGTTACTTGCGAAGAAGCTATTGGCGACCTTCCATCTTTACAGACCGAAGAGGGAGAAATAATTTATGGAGATGATGTACAAGAGTATTCATGTCCAGCACAAAATGAGTATCAAAAAAAGATGAGGGCTCATTCTGAAAAGGTATATAATCATATTGGAAGTATACCAATTGAGAAAACCAAGCATATGATATCGCTGGTCCCTGAGGGGAAAAATTACAAAGCTTTACCCGATGAATACCGAGGAATATACAAATATCATGAGGCACTTACAAGATACCACAGTAAAAAACCATCAAACACCATTAACACAGGACATCGTTCGCACTTCCATTACAAATGGAATAGGATTCCAACTGTTAGAGAAAGCGCGCGTCTTCAGAGTTTTCCTGATGATTTTATATTCTACGGCAATAAATCACAGCAGTATAGGCAAGTGGGGAATGCGGTTCCACCTATACTAGGACAAGTAGTGGCTGAGGCTTTGGTGCCTTATTTAAAGGATGGAGAATAACATGGTTAAGTATAAGTTTATAGATTTGTTTGCTGGATGTGGCGGTCTTGAGGATGGTTTTCTTCAGTCTGGTAGGTATACGGATGTTGCTGCTGTTGAATGGTTAAAACCTCAGGTTAATACCTTAATTCACAGACTTGAAACAAAATGGGGAATAGTTGATGCTTCAGAACGTGTAATGCAGTTTGATATACAAAGAGAAGCGGAACTTTTTAAAGGTTGGACAGATGATGAATTTGGAACAGGAAAAGGTCTTGATTATTATGTGGATGCAGCTAATGGAATTGACGTGATTATTGGAGGCCCACCTTGCCAGGCATATTCTGTTGCTGGACGGGTTCGTGACGAAAATGGTATGCGAGATGATTACAGAAATTATTTGTTTGAACATTACTTGAATGTTGTAAACAGATACAGACCTAATGTATTTGTATTTGAAAATGTTCCAGGAATTTTAAGTGCAGCTCCAGATGGGACGCCTATTACTGATTTGATAAGACAAGGCTTTAGAAATATTGAATATGATATTATTGATGATTTGAGAATAGCCAAAGTTAATGCTAGTGATTTTGGCGTGCCACAGAATCGTGAGAGAATGATTATTGTGGGAATGGATGCAAGAAAATATATGAACACACAAAAAAATCTGAGAGTATTTTATAATGAAATATTGCCAGAGTTTAAGTCTAATAAAAAAATAACGGTGCGAGAAGCTATAGGGGATTTGCCGGCTTGCAAACCGTTTTATGACGAGGAACATCATAGTAAACGTAAATCTCATGATATTCCTGAGTCTAGTGTTACATGGCATAGACCTAGATATCATAATCTTCGAGATATGGATACCTTTAAGACTCTTGCGCTGGATATCGAATCTGGGCGACGTGAATATAATAGTAGTAAGATTAGTGAATTGTACGAACAAAAAGTCGGTTCAAAATCTCCGATTCATAGATACCACGTATTGGAACCAGACTTGCCAAGTACAACGATAATTGCACATTTGTATAAAGATGGTAACCGGTTTATTCATTATGACTCAGAGCAGAGTAGGACAATAACAGTAAGAGAAGCAGCTAGATTGCAGTCCTTTGATGATGATTTTGATTTTGTGGGTTCGCAAGGAAATGCATATCAAATGATAGGGAATGCAGTACCGCCTCAGTTGGCGAAGCGTATAGCTCTTGCGCTTGCGAAAATGTTAGATAAAATAGAATAAGGTGATGATTTATGACAGTAAAGACGAAGCAACTGCTGTCTGAGATGGTGGAGGCGCTTTATCAGAAAAAAGCTGTTTTACTCATGGGTAACACAGGAGTGGGCAAAACATATCTTGCAAAAAAAATTTCAGAACAGTTATCAGAAAGTAAGTATAGTTGCTTTCCAGAAAGTAGTGTTCAATCCGTAAATGTGGAGATTATATCGTGTCACAATAGTGTTACATATGAGGATGTTGTAGGTGGTATAACAGCTGACACAGAATATGGGAAAATGGTTTTTGAATACAGAGACAGAATTCTTTTGGAGACAATTATCAAAGCAGCAGATGATTATAAAATAGGTAAAGGGACTAAGTATGTTCTGATTATGGATGATTTACAGCGAAATGATATTTCTACACTACTAGGCGATGCAGTGGATGCAATTGGTGTAGAAGAAAATGATGTAATGATTCACTTGAATTCAGGGAAAGCAATTGAAATTCCGCCTAATTTTTATATTATAGGGACTTATAACCACACAGAAACTGGTGCAATTTCGCTTTCAAGTAATCTGGTAAAAAAATTTTATGTTAGAGAAATATTGTCAGATATTGAATATATTACAGAAGATCTTGAAACAGAAAATGCTGTTTATTATGATCAGGTACGTAGTTTAATGTTAAACTATCTTGATATGCAGTATCGGGGCAGTACATATGATCAGAATAGATTTTTCCTTGGACATGGATATTTTAAGGGTGATAATGTTTCGCTTAAAATAAGATATCAACTGATTCCAATTTTGAAACAGTACATTTCAGAAGGAATTCTTGATAATACAGCGGAAGAGTCTGTTCGGTTGCTAGAAACTTCATGTATAAAAAAGAAAATAGTGATTCCGAAAGTAAAGAAAAAAAGCAGTTTTAGTGAATATAGATATGGGGTGACAGCAACACAATTTATAAGTGAAGATTCTACACGACAATGCAGTTCAATTCCGATAGAAAATCTTGTTGGCAGAATAATTGATCAAAAGTTGCTTACTGATGAACAAATAAAAAATACAATCTTGTTTAATAAAAAAGTGTGTTACCGTGAAAAGGAAGTTGGTGGGGTTACTTACCGGGCAGAGTTGATTGCTAATGGTATACAGTGTAATAAAATCCGTAGAAGCGGGAAATCGGATGGAAGAAGTTTGTATAATGGAGGTACAATTTTGGTAGATGATTTACAACACCATTTTACAGGGGGATTTCATCCCAAAGATTATGTGAAAACAGCTTGCTGGAAAAATACAGATGGATATAGGCTCGGAGAATCCTTTGGTGGTAATCTTGTATTGTACAGAATAGTATGGCAGTACTATCAAGCCTTAATAAAAGAATATACACTTTACTTAAAAAGGAATCCAGCAGATATAAATAAGCAGAGATTGCTTGATTACATAGAAAGTGAATGGAATTCGTTTTTTAGTGATTTTAAGAAGATTAAACCACAGACTGTAAATAAAACTGGGAGAGTAGACAAAGACTGGAAACAGGAAGAAGCGGTGTATAATCAGGAGGCCAATAAAACAGTTCGGAAGCGAATAGCAGGACTTACAATTCTTTGGAGCAATCCAGGAGATACAATTATAGCAGATGATGGTACCAAATTAACACTGGAAGGAGTGGATGACGAAATGAATGATTCAATTTATAAAGAGTACAAGGAAGCAATGGAACTTCTTGGAATAAAGCAGATGATACTTCAAGGACCTCCTGGAACATCAAAAACATATTCTGCCAAGGCTTTTTTGAAATATATGGCACATGATTGTACTGATGAGGAATTAGAAGATACTCAAATTGTTGATTATTCTGCTGAAAATAGTTATTGTGCAAAACTACTTAAAGAAAAAGAGAATCCTGAAGTTGCATGGGACATAGTACAGTTCCATCCATCATACGGATATGAGGATTTTATCAGAGGAATTAAAGTGTCTACAAAATCAGATTCTGATACTATACTATATGAAACAGTGGATAAAGTTTTGGGCAATATGGCAAAACTTGCCCAAAAACATGAGAAGACAAAATTTTTCCTTATTATTGATGAAATCAATCGAGCAAATTTGGCTACTGTATTTGGTGAATTGATTTATGGTCTTGAATATAGAACAGAGTCAGTTGCAACACCTTATTCTGTAAACAATAATAACAGAATAAGTATCCCAGATAATCTTTACATAATAGGAACAATGAATACTGCGGATAAATCTATTGGCGGAATAGATTATGCTATTAGAAGAAGATTTCTTTTTTTTGAACAGTTGCCAGATAAAAGGGTTATCCAAGAATATAAGGCAGAAAAGGGCATTGAACAGTTGAAACTCAATACTCAGGCATGTAAACTGTTCGAGATTGTTGAACAACTTTTTGAGGGGAATTTCTTGAGTCCAGAGTATAGAAAAGAAGATGTTCAGATTGGTCATACTTATTTCCTTGTTGATAGCAAGGATAAGTTGATGAAGAGATTTAAGTATCAAATTGTTCCAATCTTAAAGGAGTACTATAAAGACGGCATTATTAGTTTTGATATAAGTGATGCAACAGAAGGATTTAATGGATTCTTAAACTGTATTGCCGGAAAAATAAATATGACATCTCAAAGTGTGGATGTTGAAAATATATTTAACAACCTTATAGAATAGACGGGGGTGAGTACATGAATGGATGGCAAGAGCCAAAAGATGGAAAACGGATATATCTTATAACTGATAATACTAGAATGGATGGATTTGCCGATTATTTTAAGCGAGAGGATGTTAAAAGACTTTATGTTTCATATAGTAAATCCAGAGTAAACCTTGGGATTCATTACTATAAGAGCAACCTTTATTCTTCGAATTTAGTTGGAATTTGTAGAATAAAGTCTGTTGAGGATGAGCCATTATACGATTATGAAGGAAACGAGTTACTTTTAAATGTCATTCCAAGATTTAATGTAACCGTTGTGGAATTGCTTAATTATATAAGAGATGATGATGAGTTTGATCGGTACATGGCACCGCAAACAATCAGTAATAGACACAAAGAGAAAGATATTGAGGCAATTGATCGTAACGAAATTTTTTATTTTTTCGAAAATGAAAAACCAATAAAGATTAATGATGGTATATTCGCAGAGAATAGCATCATTACAGTAACAGTATTTCTTACAATGCTTAGATTATTATGTAAAAAACCTCTTTTGGGAAGAATGTTAAAAGAGGAGGGGAATTTTACAGGAAAAGTAAAAGGAAAAATTGTCATTGGGAAAAATATAAGGGCAAATATAATGCATGGACGAAATGACAGATTCTATTGCCAGTATTTGCGTTTCTCGGATGATATTATTGAAAATCAAATTCTAAAAGCTGCGCTTAAGAAAGCAAAACGATTCATTGCTGATTATTTTGCTGATTACAGTAAGGATAATAATTACGCTAGTATGATTTCCTACTGTTCAAATACATTGAGGCATATTTCTGATATTCAGTGTAAGGGAAATGTGTGCGATGGATTAAAATTCACTGGGTGTTATACATACTACAAACCTGTGATTGCAATGGCACGAATGATTCTAGATGATATCTCGATTGAATCCAATGGTGAGATAAGTACTACAGGATATATTGTGCCGTATGCAATATCAATGGAGAAACTTTTTGAAGTATACGTTAGAGCGTATCTTAAGAAAAATGGAATAGCTTCATATAGGAATAAATGTGATGTGGGGATTAAATTAGAAAAATTTGATGATAAAACAGATGTGTTTTTAGAAGAAGAGGGTTTGACGAATCCTGGAAAATATATTTCAGGTTCAATAAAACCAGATTTAATACTTACAGATCAACAAAGTGGTGAGAGAGTTGTTTTTGATGTTAAGTATAAAGACTACACCAATGGTAATTCGAGGGATGACAGATTACAACTTTTGGCATATAGTATGATGATGAATGCCAATAATATAGGAATAATTCTTCCTGCACAAGATGATGTAGAAATATTTGACGCCAGAACAATTAATTCAATGGAAAATCGCGTTATCAGATATCATCAAATGTTATTGGGAATGATGAATGATAATCCAACAATTGCGAGATATATAAAAGATAGTACTTTTAAAAAAGAGAGTAAATAACTTACAATAACAGTTGGTGTGGCATTCCTGTGTAAACTTAACTAATTGCTTGGATTTTATATGATGCAAAATGTTTTAGAAGAGATGGCATATTTAAGTATAAAAAATAATGTTTTAGATACTAAATAGCGAGAATTGGTACAAAACCTAGCACTATGCGTAAAAAGACATAAAGTAGTTAAAGATATATGCAGAAGTCACAGATGATGCTAAAGTCAATTGCTGATGAAAGGAGAAAAATGATAAAAAAAATAATTAATATAGTTTGGCTTGTCAATACTTTTTTAATTCCTATTTTTCAAAGCATTTTAGCAAATGAATTATATAAAGATAAGAAATTTAACTGGGATGTTTTAATAAAGTCAAAGGTTTTTTGGGTATTGTTAGTAATATGGATTATAGGAAATGTAGGCGCAAAATTTTTAAAAAAAGAAGATGATGATAACCAAAATGCTATAAAACAAAATAAGATTAGCCTAAAAGGTAATGGAAATACGATAAATCAAGATGTAACCAATATAAATAATTACGCGGATCCTATAGTAGAGGTCAACAAGATAGACGATAATATAAAACTAAAAGACATGATGGATGGAATTGCTGCTGTTGTTGGACCAAAACATGTTTTAACACCATATTATTCAACAGGAGTAAAATTGGAAAATGGTAACGCGGTATTATATAGCAAAGAAGAAATTCCAGAGGCTAAAATAAAGTATCCCACGCATTATCAAGGAAAATTCCAGATAAATACAAAGGGCATTACATTTGACGAGACAATGAAGCGAGCTGCTATTTCTCAAGAACCTATTGAGATAAAATGCTGCAATTTAGTAAAAATGTTAGGGGATGTAGAAGATCCTTATCAAGATATTCTTACTAAAAATGCACCTGAAAGTAAATTTTATATAGTCCCGGAACCTTTACCAGAACCGATACATTGTTCAATGAAAGTGAAAGGGAAAAAGACTATTTATGATGATATTTGGTTGCAGAGAATGCCAGTTAATCCAGATGATAATATTATTGTAATTTCTAATGAGAATAAAAAGGGTGATATTATTATAAAACTCACATATCATAAAGATACAGAAATAACTAATTTTACCTACAATTTTGTTGCGGATAACTGGTACCAAATTGAAAAAAATATACATTTTTTAATAGAAGCAAGAGAGGGTGAAACAATTCAGATTAGAACCCACAAAACAGGGGAATTATTCTTTAGTTGTCAATTATCAAATTCTTTAGGTGAGGAGACAATTGAAGAATTAAAGAATGATTTAGAATTGGTCAATAAAATCATTTCCATTATTGAAACTTATAATTGCAATATTGCTGTCAATCTTTCTATTACGAAAGAGGTGGAAAATGCTATTGATACAATATATGTAGGTATAACAAATACATTTAAAGAATCAGAATGGCAAGAACAATCAATTATTGGGGATTTTTCTGATGTTGACTTGGAGGAACTAAGAAAAAATACATTAATCAATATTAAGCAAAAAGCATTCTTTGAATTTGCTGGATTAAAATTTGATAATATATATATTGATAACGAAATGGAAGGTCGATTAAAAAACTATGATGATGTGAAGGAACTAATAGAAGAGGGGACAAAAGAGCAAACGGCTATTTTTGAACCTAATTCTAACAATATCAGTAGAAAAAAAGTTGATTTATCCTCTTTACAAATATTAAAAATGGAAGAGTAATGGGGATGAATTATATATGTATTTTAACTATGTACCAAAGTTTTTATATTTACGAAAAGTATAATAGTGTACATATGTTTCAAATCATAAAATGAAATTGTGTTATAGAGAAAATAATAACGGGATAATATAAATCGAATGGAGTGACTACAAAACATGACACTAACTAGCATGAAAATATTACTGGAAATATGTGACACAAATCGGAAATTCGCAAATTTATATATGGGTGGAGCATCGCCTATGGGGTCCGATTGCATGTTTATGATATTTGACAAAATAACAAATGTCATAACAGAGGGGGTTGGAAATAAGTATTCCAATATTGAAAATGAAGATGATAGAGAGAGGGCAATTTTGGATGTGATTTATGATTATGACAAAACAGTAGAGGAAAGAGCAAAAGAGTTGCTGTCTCCTATGGAGATAGAGGTGTAGAAAAAATTCAGTCCTTTCTATAATAAGTTACTCACACATCTGTTAGTAACTTATTTGTGAATTATGTAAATGCTACTAATCCTATAAAATTAAATCATACTTTTATAGGAGATGTTTCGCATGCAAAGTACGAATGAGTATGTTACTGAATTTGGTCATCTTCATTTACGAATTGAAGAAATTTTGAAAGAGAAGGGGATTAGCAAGACAAAAGTCTGCAAGGAGTTAGATATCCCTCGTACAAATTTCAACCGATACTGCCAAGACAAACAGAGTAGATGGGATTTGAAATTCCTATGTAAATTGTGTCTGTATCTACAAGTGGATCTAGGAGAATTGACAGAGTACATACCGCCGAATCCGGCAAAGTAAATGAATATGAGTAACAGGTAAAGAATCAAGAGGAACGTGTTAGGAACATGTTTCCTCTTTTCTTTTGCAATAATGGATTTAGTATTTTTGCTAAATGCGGGAAGGGAGAAAAAACACATGGGAAAAACAACTAGCAAGAAGATGATTCCGTTATTGATACTTAGAATCTTATGGAAACACGCAGATACGGAGCACATGGTTACTATGGATTTTATCTGCAATCGATTGGAAGAGGATTTTGAAGCGGAAAGAAGAATGACAAGATTGGGATTACAAAAACTGGTTTCATCGAATATTCGCCAGCTGAACTTGTTTTTTCAAGAAACACAATGGAAACCGGATGGACAAAAGGAATTGCAAATATGTGAAAGAACGGTTGCAAACCCAAATCAATCGGGCGGTTACATAAAAACCTATTATCTGAATGGCCGATTGTTTACTGATACAGAAATCCGCATGCTACATGATAGCATTTTATTTTCTCCGGGGATAGATAATAATTGCGCCAAAAGGCTGCTTGAAAAGTTGAAACGATGTGCCAGCAAATATTTTGGCAGCTGGTTTGAATTTGTGAAGTACCGTGAAAGGATAAAGAGAACAAAAAATGCGTCTATCTATAATTACTTAGTTGAAATTGGGAAAGCGATTAAAAGATCAAGAACAGTATCATTTCGGTATCGAAAAAATGGGAGACTGACAGATAAAGTGTTTAAAGTATCCCCGTATTTTTTGATCATTAGCGGAGGCTGGTATTACTTGATCTGCAATACAGATGGAAGGGATGCGCTGTCGCATTATCGAATCGATCGGATGGAACAGGTGGAAATGAACTTTGAGCGTGGGCGAGATTTTTATTCTGTAGAAAGTGTTGACGAGTTTTTTGAAATCTCAAAGTATTTGGAAGAGCATCCACGTATGTCATATGAAGAGCCAGTCAGTGCTACACTTTTGGTTGATGAAACACTGGTGGAAGCGGTGGAACTGGAATTTCGGATCACAGCAAAAATGAAAGCGCAGGACAATGTTTTTCGGATGAGGATTGTTTCAACGAAAACTGCTATCTGTAACTGGATTATAAATCTTACAGAATATATAAGAATTGAGACGACATCCGATCCTTCCATTATTGAACTTTTGTGTTATCGGGCGAGATGCATTATAGAACTATATCAAAAAGCACAAAAATAACAGGATTAGTCGAAAATTCCAAAAAAGTGGAAATTTCAAAGTGTATTATGTGATTGGTTGTAAAAAGAATATCACGGATTACCGTGGTACTTACCACGGAACAAATAGTCTACCATACAATAAAAGGGCAGTGTATACTTTACTTGTGGTCACAGGAAGGATGTGGATGCTTGAAAGATGTATAAAAGCATAGTCCGAGAAAAACTAATTCAATATTTAGAAGCAACAAAAATGTCAAAGTACAGATTTTCGCAAAAGAGCGGAATGTCGCAAAGTACGTTGTATGACATACTCAGAAAAGAAGATTATGATATTCGGGAAAGTAATATTGTTAAGGTAAGTCATGGAATGAGCATTGAACCTTTTGAATTGTTTCAAACGAATGAACAGATTCTGGTACTGCAGAAAATGCAGGAGATTGAACTGATCCAAGAATCAAGATTGCTTCCGGTGGAATATCAGGAGATATTGTTTGAGTTTTTGCAGAGTTTAAGAACGATTGCAGAAAAGAAGATTTAAAAAGTATGTTTCACTTAGTACATAAAATATTGTATATGAAGAAATTTGATTGACAAAATCGAAATTTCTTCATAATATAATAGATAGAAAGCACTGGACATCCACACAAAGGATGTAAAGATTTGTGGCTATGTTATAATTTCGGTTATAACAAACTGCGTGGCACAGTATCCTGGAGGAAAATGCCATATCCAATATGAGGATTAGGTCATATGCGATTGGCTTGAGGGTAACAGCTTAAGCAAACTGCCAGTGGTGATTCTAAGGGAAGCGAGAGCTTCCCTTTTTTTGTGGCGTAGTGAAGGAAAGAGAGAATAAAGATGGGAAAATCAAAATTGCTAAAGAAAATACATAGTGCAGCGATTAATTATCAAAAACATTTAGCAGGAAGAACTTTTCTTTATGTATATGGGGACAGATATGTTGAAATCGTCTTTAAGAGTTCTTCATTCTTACATTTAACCGGAGTAAAGACTAATTTAAAAGCAAAAGCTTTTTTCCTTCATGCAAAGAAGAAAAAAGGATTAAGACCAAGTGAAGTGATGTTTGATAAGACGCATCCGTATGATCTGGCGGAAAGGAAAATCAATCATTTGGAGAATTTGTATAAGGTTACATGCACCAATGTAATGATTGCGACAGAAATAGTGACGATAACTGCTATATACAAAATAGGAGTAACTAATTTTCAATTTGTTCTTTTATGCGGACCGAATCGGGACAAGACAGGAACTTTGATTGATGATTGTCTGGTTCCCTATTCGTTCCGAGTAGAGGATATCAGTACTAGCAGATTTGAAGAACTATATGAGGTAAAATACATTTTTTCAAAGCAGACAAACGAAAAAAGTTATTCTACAGTAACATATAAATCAGAAGATTCAATAACGGATCTGCCAGACAACATTAGAGAAAAAGTAAAAAATATTTAGAAAAATGTCAAGGTGGCTTATAGGCCGCCTTGTTCGTGCTTTCGGAAGTTTTCATATTTTCTTGCGATAAACCGTGGTAAATGCTGCGGAATAAATAGTCTAGTCAAAAAAAAAGTCCCTTTTTATACTAAGAGTGTGTCTACAATAAGGACACATTAACTGAATATGATGATTTCATCGGACATAAGGAACAGTTACGCATTGCGCCGTGCCGCAGATGCGCCAGGATCGGTAAGGCTGAATTGATGGAGAGGAAATATAAATCCGATCAATCTGCCTGATGTGAGATGCCGGGAGCGATAACATCCATGCAAAAGAGGAATTGTGGTGATTCCGTGGTTGCGACTGTTCTATGATAATGATACTCCCTTTATGGTCTATAAGAGATGGTGCGAGTCCAGAGTGTGCTGCTGACCACAGTGACCGATGATTTCAACTGGAGATTATATGGAGTATCTGCTAATAGCAGGTAATAAGTTATGTTGTTGTTTGCTATTAGCAGATATAGAAAAGGAATGATATGCGAATGAATGTGAACAAAATCATAAGATATAGTATGCAGTTGGCAATGCTCAAGCAACTAAAGTCAAAGAATATGATTACGGAGGAAGAGTATGAAAAGATACTGCGTACAATAAGAAAAGATTATCAGGTTATATCTGATATTTCACCTTGACAGAATAAATGTACTATTGTATTATGGCTATATACACTACGAATGGAACACAAAAAACGAGGTGAGACATTGAAAGTCGAAGTGATAAAGGCACAAGAGAATAATAAGAATTTAGCAAATCCGCGAAAAATAGAGCGTATGCGTGTGGCAGCCTATTGTCGTGTCAGTACGGATGATGAGGATCAGATAAAGAGTTATGACTCTATGGTTCGGTATTATACGGACATGATTAAGAATAATAAGGATTGGGTATATGCTGGAGTGTATGCGGATAAAGCGATGACAGGAACTAAGGATAATCGAGAGCAGTTTCAGAAACTCATTCAAGATTGCAAAGATGGAAAGATTGACATGGTACTTGCCAAAAGCTTGCCACGATTTGCTCGTAACACATTAGATACATTAAAATATGTGCGTATGCTGAGGGAGCGAAACATAGCTGTATATTTTGAGGTAGAGAAAATCAACACCTTGAAAGATGGCGAGTTTTTAATGACGATTTTGAGTTCTGTTGCACAGCAGGAAGTGGAGAATACTTCCGCATATGTGAAAAAGGGCTTGAAAATGAAAATGCAGAGAGGGGAGTTGGTTGGCTTCCAGGGATGCATTGGATATGATTACGATTTGGTGACTAAGACATTATCCATAAATGAAGAGGGGGCAGAAACTGTTAGATATATATTTGACAGATATGTTGCCGGAGCTGGAAGCACTATGATAGCGAAGGAGTTGAATCAACAGGGGAGCCATACGATACGTGGTAATCCATGGTGCAGCTCTAGTGTTATGGGAGTGGTGAATAATGAAAAATATATGGGAGATATTCTTCTTGGTAAAAGTTTTACCGTAGATCCAATTTCCAAAAGAAGATTGGAAAATCGAGGGGAAGAGGATAGATTCTATATAAAAGATCACCATATTCCAATTATTTCAAGAGAGACTTTTGAAAAAGCACAGGAAATTCGTGCAAGGAGAACCAGTGGTAGAAAAAAAGAAGTAGTTGTGGGAAAACGAGAAAAATTTAGTAGACAATATGCCTTTAGCTGCATGTTGAAATGTGGTTTTTGTGATACTACATTATGCAGGCGGGCATGGCATAGTGGATCAAAGTATAAGAAATATATATGGCAATGTGATAATTTTGTTAGGAATGGAAAGCAATATTGTCCGAAGTGTAAAGGTATGCCGGAGGAAGTTATTGAAAAGGCATTTGTGGAATCATACCGCATGATATGCACGGATCACAAGGATGTATTGGAGGAATTTCTACGAAGAGTTGAGAAAACTTTGAAGGAAGATGATTCACAAGAAATGATGCATCGTCTGGAAAAGAAGATAAATAATATAACAAATAAGCGTAAGAATTTGCTGGATAAATATTTGAGTGGTATGATTGCACAGGATATTTACGAAGAGGCAGAGATTTCTTATGAAAAAGAGTTAACCCAAAATCGGGCAAAGCTAAATTATTATGAGAAACAGTCTGAAGAAGAATGTAACCTTCGAAGACGATTAAATGAATTTAGAAAATCTCTCAAAAACAATGGTGTTTTAGAGGAGTTTGATCGAGCTGTTTTTGAAAGTGTTATTGAAAAGGTTATTATAGGTGGTTATGATAAAGATGGAAATGCTGTTCCCTATAAAATAACTTTTATATACAAAACAGGTTTCAAGGATGGATTTGACAATGCAAAAAAGCAGTTTGGAAAGCGAAAGACGGCTAAAAATGCCATGGAGAAACTTGGTACATCCGTCGATAAAATGTGTTCCAATGTTAGTGACAAGCTGGAGGCAGTGTATTCCGAAAGTAGTCTCAACAGGGATAGAAACTGTGGTTCTCTTGTCTAAAATAAAAAAGTGATTGATTGGAGTGGAATACATTCTTTTATTTAACATATAGCAATCGAATTTCGGAAACAATGTTTACGATTTTTGAAGGGGAGCATCCGTTCATAGTGACATGGTCCCATTATCTGCAACTGATGAGAATTCGGATAAGAGTGTAGAATGTGTGCACTTATGACAATTGTTCGTTGCCAGTTCTTTTGGATTCCAGTAATTCCGTAGAAAAGCTTTGTGACTCGTGGGTTTGAGTACGTCGGTATGTGGCACTGGTAGTTTCA
>OCPR01000906.1_pt1 | contig 24890 bp, 32 predicted proteins | sample 1538611 | NCBI WGS metagenome assembly OCPR01 (sample SAMN04571711, study PRJEB22368) | human gut metagenome | biome: human gut; material: stool | host: Homo sapiens | place: Luxembourg | collected 2012-09-28
AAGTATGTGGTAAACCCGCTGGCGAAGAACATGATTTGTCCTTCTGTCACGCCAATGTCACAGGAGGCCTGCAAAAAGTCAGAGGCTTAAAACGCCCATAAATACTGGCTTTGCGGCTTTTGTCCTTTTTGTCCGAAAGCCCTATAAAAGGCAAAAAGAAGATTTATTTATATATGTGTTTTTGTAGAGAAAGTAATATCCGGACGCCTTAAGGGACAAAAAGGACAATGTGACAAAAATGCCGCAAAGCCTTTGTTTTGGCGGAATTTTGATGTCATGCGGAATTGGCGGCTGTCCCGGACAAAAAGTGACAAAACGCAGAAAGGAGACGCGATGAGAGAAAAACAGATCGAACGGAAACTGGTGGAGGCGGTAAAATCCGCAGGAGGCATCTGCCCGAAGCTTGTATCGCCCGGCATGGACGGGATGCCTGACCGCATGGTGCTTCTTGGAGGATGCCGCATCGGATTCGTGGAGGTGAAGGCTCCGGGAAAGGAACCCCGGCCGCTCCAGACAAACCGGCACCGGATGTTAAGGAGCCTTGGCTTTCCGGTATTCGTGCTGGATGACCCGGGGCAGATACCGGGGATCCTTCAGGCGGTGGCGGCATGGCGCAGGTGATACAGCTAAAGGACGGAAGCCTACACACAGTCCTTGGGGAACAGGACATCCTGTCTCTGGTGGAGGAGAAGCTTGGGATGGAAGTGCGGCAGGTCTTGGAAGAGTTTCTTTTTGAACACAGCGAAGATGCGGAGTATATCGCTGACCTGGAAAAAGAGGCAGAGGAAAAGAAGCGGCATTACATATCAGTGATGGGAGTGCTTCGGGAGCAGTCAGAGATCATAGCCGGGCTGATCGTACAAGAAGAGATTGACCGCTGTTCCCTGTCCAAGGCGTCAGGAATCATCGGGACAACGACAGGGAGGGAAGTGAACAGACAATGAAACGGCAGGATCTACATGAGTATCAAACGTACTGCGTGCGGTTTCTGATGGAGCATCCGGAAGCCATGCTGATCTTAGAAATGGGGCTTGGGAAAAGCGCCGTCTCCCTGACCGCCATCCTGGACCTGATGTTTGACAGCTTCGAGGTTTCAAAGACGCTGGTCATCGCGCCGCTGCGGGTGGCAAAAACGGTCTGGCCGCAGGAGCGGGAAGCATGGGAGCACGCAAACTTTCTGCGGATGAGCGTGATGACGGGAAGCGCAAAGCAGAGGGAGACAGCCTTAAAGACTTTGGCGGATGTGTACGTGATTAACCGGGAGAATATCAAGTGGCTGGTGGATTATCTGGAGAAGAGGCGCATCCCCTGGCCCTTTGACATGGTGGTGATTGATGAGCTTTCGTCCTTTAAGAACCACAGCAGCCAGAGGTGGAAAGCTCTGCGGAAGGTAAGGCCTAAGATCAGGCGCATGGTGGGCCTGACCGGCACACCTGCCGGAGGCGGTCTGATGGATCTGTGGGCGGAGACCTATCTCATTGACAATGGGGAGCGGCTGGGACGGTTCATCGGCAGATACCGGGAAGCTTATTTTAAAGCGGACGGCATGAATCCCTATACCGGTGTGGTGTACAGTTATGTGCCGCTGCCGGGAGCGGAGGAGCGCATCTACCATAAAATCTCCGACATTTCCGTGTCCATGAAGGCACTGGACTATCTGGACATGCCAAAGTTTGTGCCGGTGGTGCACCGGGTGGATATGGAGCCCCAGGAGCGGAAGCTGTATGAGGAATTAAAGAAGGAGCTTCTGGTGGAAGTGGACGGGGAAAACATTGATGCCGCAAATGCGGCGGTGCTTTCCGGGAAGCTTCTGCAGATGGCAAACGGAGCCATCTACAATGACAGCCGGGAGGTCATCCCGGTGCATAGGCAGAAGCTTCTGATGCTGGAAGACCTGATTGAGCAGGCCAACGGCCAGAATGTTCTGGTGGCGTACTGGTATCAGCATGACCGCAGCCGGATTCTGGAGTTTTTGACAGAGAAGGGATACCAGCCAAGGGATATCAAAACGGAGGCAGATATTTCTGAGTGGAATGCCGGACATATCCAGGTTGGGCTGATCTCCCCTGCCGGAGCCGGACATGGGCTGAATATCCAGAGAGGCGGCCATATCCTGATCTGGTTTTCCATGATCTGGTCGCTGGAAATGTATCAGCAGACCAATGCCAGGCTTTGGCGGCAGGGACAGAAGGAGGTGGTGACAGCGCACCATATCGTCTGCCGTGACACTGTGGATGAGGATGTCTTGAAGGCACTGGAGCATAAAGACACTACGCAGCAAAACCTGATCGCCGCAGTCAAGGCGCATCTGACAATCTGAGTCAATCTAATGGCAATCCGAGAAATAAAAAATATCGGAGGTAAGAGCCATGAGCATTATGTGGAAGTATCTGGATAAGAGGTCGGCTACCATCGCCGCCATCAAGGACTACAGCAGCATGCAGTTTATCATCAGCCACACGGCTGAGGAGATCAAGGCAGAGCGGGATCGGATGAGCAGCACAGGCAGCCCAAGATGGGACGGCATGCCCCATGCCCACAATCCGCAGGCCGGTGAGGAGCGCATCTTAAACGGTATCGAGGAGATCGATATTTTAAAGGAACGCTACCGGCAGGCGATGGAGTACATGGAGTGGTTCCAGCCTGCATGGGATCAGCTGTCTGAGGACGAGCGGTATGTTCTGGATGCGATTTATGGGGAGGAAAACGAGTATGGCACGAATGCGATTTACAGCATCTGTGACTATTTCAGTATTGAGCGCTCCTCTGCTTATAACAAAAAGAACAGGGCGCTGAGCCACCTGGTGATCCTGCTGTTTGGAAAGGCGTGAGTAATATCGCGGATGATGTTCCTGTTTACTCATGCTATACTGATATCGTGAAGATGTGGGCAAAGCCTTGCGGGAGAAATCCTGCAGGGCTTTTTGTATGCCCGAAGGAGGTGAGCCGATGCCAAGGAAACCAAAGCGGCCCTGTTCCTACCCCGGCTGTCCCAAGCTGACGGACGGCAGGTTCTGCGAGGAGCACGCCAAGGCGGAAGCCAAACGCTACGAGAAGTATGACAGGGACCCAGCCACGAAACGAAGATACGGACGTGCCTGGAAGCGCATCCGTGACCGGTACATGCATGCACACCCGCTTTGTGAGAAGTGCCTGGAGGAAGGCAGACTTACTGAGGCGGAGCAGGTGCATCACATCAAGCCGTTGGCAGAAGGCGGTGACCACAACGACGGGAACCTGATGTCTCTTTGTTCTTCCTGCCATGCAAAGATCCATGCCAAACGTGGGGACAGATGGCACACAAATAAGGCGGAATATCCTTAGCCTGATATCCCGCCTTATCGTTACAGTTTAAAAATGTCGGAGTGTGTTCCGGTGTCAACAAGAGTAAGTGTCAGAATGTCGTTTTCAATCAGATAGACTAATAACCAGTCTGGCTTAACATGACATTCTCGGAAGCCTTTATATTTACCGCTTAATTCGTGATCCCGGTATTTCGCATCGAGTTGCTTGCCCTGACGAAGCGTATCGACAACATCATCCAAAAGCGAAAGATCCAGGCCGCGTTTTTTCATGAGCTTGTAACTCTTCTTATAAGTGGTGGTAAATTTTACTGTATACACTTATTCTTCAAGTGCCTTTCGAAGTTCATCCATGCTGGTATATCCCCTGACGTCAGGATCACGGGAAATACGTCTGGCTTCATCCATCGCATCCAGTGTGCGTTGATTGTAGCGGGGCATTTCAACACTAAAAGGAAGACCGCCTCTGAGAACGCACTGATGGAGGAACAGATTCACTGCGCCAGACATATCGAGGCCAAGGTCATTAAATAAATCCGTGGCCTGTTTTTTGATATCTGCATCAATTCTGATTTGAGTAGGTGCTGTAGCCATTTAATCACCGCCTTTCGATTATATTATATCCATTTCGGTTTACAATGTCAATCGAAACGGCGATTAAATAAAGGAAAATAATGGACTTTAGAAGATTAGGCAGATGGATTCTGATGGGAGGGGCGGTCAAAATCTCTACGGCTCTACCCTATGGGAACGGGCGCGGGGTCTTACGTGCGAAAAAAGCGTTTTCAAAAGGGTAATTAAGGGCGGCCTGCCGGGGCTGCTCATTTTTTTGCGGAAAAGAGGTGAGAAAATGCCGACAAAATCCAATAACACAGGTGGTCGCGGCGGTGCGAGACCCGGTGCGGGGAGGAAAAAGTCTGCCGTCAAGGAGAAGGCCGAGAACGGCAATCCAGGCGGACGAAGATTAGAAGTGCTGGATATTCCCGAAGTCGAGGGTGTTGATATGCCAAAGCCCCACGAGTTCCTCTCAGCCGAGCAGCGTGACGGAAGCACGCTCCAGGCAGAGGAAATCTACAAAGAAACCTGGGAGTGGCTGAAGAAAATCGGCTGTGCCGCAAAGGTGTCCCCACAGCTTCTGGAGCGGTACGCCATGTGCAGCGCCCGCTGGATTCAGTGTGAAGAGATGACCAACCGCATGGGCTTTCTTTCCAAGCATCCCACCACCCAGAAGCCGATCCCATCGCCATTTATCAATATCGGCATCAATTATATGAACCAAGCGGTGCGACTGTGGAATGAGATCTTCCAGATCGTCAAGGAAAACTGCAGCACGGATTACGGGGAAGTCTCTCCCCAGGATGATTTGATGGAGCGTCTGCTGCGGGCGCGGAAAGGATAAAGCTATGTACGAACGTGTAAATCCGTGCCACCCGGACAAGGTGGCTGACCGTATTGCCGGCGCTCTGGTGGATGCGGCATACAGAAAAGAAGAAAATCCAAGGATCGCCGTGGAGGTTTTGCTCGGTCACGGTGTCTGCCATATCATTGCGGAGACTTCAGTAAGCATTCCACAGGATGAGGTGGCATCAATTGTGCATCGCATCGCAGGAAAGCTGCACACGGACTATGTGGAGGTGCCGCAGGACGGACACCTCGCCAATAACCAGGCAGACGGTATCCGCTGCGGCGACAACGGCATCTTCAAAGGGATGCCTGTGACCAAGGAGCAGAAAGCACTCTGCGAGATCGCCAAAAGTGTGTATCACACTTATCCCTATGACGGGAAGTACATTCTGGATGAGGCAAGGCTGATCCTATGCCAGAGCAATGCATCTTCAGAGGAACTGCGACAGCTCTATCCGGACGCTGAGATCAACCCTCTTGGGGACTGGACCGGCGGCACAGACGTGGACTCCGGTGTAACTAACCGAAAGCTGGGCAGCGACATGGCTGATTCTGTCACAGGCGGCGGCCTGCATGGAAAAGACCTGTCGAAAGCGGATGTGTCGGTCAATATCTATGTCTGGCTGAAGGCGCAGGAAACGGGAAAACAGGTGCAGCTTGTCTGTGCCATTGGAGATGATACTGTGGACGGCATCCCTTACGCAGAGATCGTGGAGACTGCAAGAAAATACATCCAGAGCCTTGGCGGCTTTGAGAAATTTGCGGAATGGGGGTTAGTGCGATGAAAACGACAACCGAGATGCAACTGGTGGCGATACAAAAACTGGTTCCCTACATCAATAATGCAAGGACACACAGCCCAGAGCAGATTAAAAAGCTCCGCTCATCACTCCGGGAATTCGGATTTATCAATCCCGTCATCATCGACCGTGACTATGGCGTGATTGCAGGCCACGGCAGAATTCTGGCGGCGAAGGAGGAAGGTATCAAGGAAGTGCCCTGTGTATTTGCTGACCATCTTACCGAGGCACAGAAAAAAGCCTACATCATCGCAGACAACCGCATGGCGATGGATGCCGGATGGGATGAGGAGCTTCTGCGGGTCGAGATTGAGGCTTTGCAGGGCATGGACTTTGATCCCCTGCTTACCGGTTTTGATGAGAAGGAACTGGCGGCGCTGTTTGATGACGGTGCTGAGGCCAAAGATGATGATTTTGATGTAGACGAAGAACTGGAAAAGCCGGTCTTTTCTAAAACCGGTGATGTGTGGACGCTGGGACGCCACCGTCTGGTGTGCGGCGATTCCACAAAAGCGGAAACCTATGAGACTCTTATGCAGGGAAAGAAAGCAAACCTGGTAGTGACGGACCCGCCGTACAATGTCAACTACGAAGGCTCGGCTGGCAAAATCAAAAACGACAACATGGCTGCTGAGAAGTTCTATCAGTTCCTGCTGGACGCCTTTACCAACATGGAAAAGGTTATGGCGGAGGATGCCTCCATCTATGTCTTCCACGCAGATACAGAAGGGCTAAATTTCCGCAGGGCATTCACGGATGCAGGCTTCTACCTCTCCGGCTGCTGTATCTGGAAGAAGCCCAGCCTGGTGTTGGGCCGCTCTCCTTATCAGTGGCAGCATGAGCCGGTACTCTACGGCTGGAAGAAAAACGGAAAGCACCAATGGTACTCCGACCGGAAGCAGACCACCATCTGGGAGTTTGAAAAGCCCAGGAAGAATGCGGATCATCCCACCATGAAGCCCATTCCTCTGCTGGCCTATCCCATCACCAACTCCTCCATGAGCAACACCCTCATTCTGGATCCCTTTGGAGGCAGTGGTTCCACCCTGATCGCCTGTGAGCAGACAGACCGCAGCTGCTGCACCATCGAGCTGGATGAGAAGTACTGTGATGTAATCGTCAAAAGATATGTGGAGCTGAAGGGCTCTGCTGAGGATGTATCTGTGGAGCGGGACGGGAAAATGCTCCGCTATGCAGATGTGGTAACGGAGGAATAAGAGGCGGCTGCACCGGATTGTCTACTCTGCACAGTTATCATGGGAGTAAAACGGCATGGATTCTACAGCGAAATGTGCGGATACTGCTTGCTATTATCGGCAAAAAGAGTGATGAATGTACTACCAAAAACCGAAGGAGGAACGCACATGGAAATCAGATACAATGTGACAGGCGCAAAGCGCAAGGAACTGGTGAAGGTTATTGCTGACACCACGGGAGCAAAGGCAGAATACAAATATATGCCGACCTGCAACTACGAGATTGATTATTTCACGGTCACGAAGGACGGAATGCTTCTTTTCGATGACCGGGCTGACAGCGAGGAAGTGGAGCAGGTGCTGGAGGCCATTGCGGCAGCAGGCTTTGAATGTGAGCCGCAGGAATCAGAGGAAATCCTCACCTCTGAAGAGTCTGTCCCAGAAACCGCAGAGTCTATGGAGACGAATACATCAGAAGAGGCTGACAACAATGAGGTAGAGGTTGCAGGGATTAATGAATCTTCGGAGCCGGAATCACAGAACGAGACGCTGGGGTTCACAGTGGAGATCCCGCTTGATAAGGTGGATGTAGGAAATCTTACGAAGCTTTTGGATGCCAAGGGATGCCTCATCAAGAAGGCGCTGGGAATCAGCGAGCTTCCCATTGAGGTGCTGGAGGAAAAGGCAGCATTCCCATGGTTTTCTGAGATGCCGGATGCTGATGCAGTTCAGGCATACACCCACTTCATTTCCGCACTCTGCCAGATGAGTAAAAACGCCAAGCGGGTGACGGTTACGGAGAAGGCGGTGGACAACGAGAAATACGCATTCCGCTGCTTCCTTCTGCGGCTGGGCTTTATCGGCGCAGAATACAAGACGGAAAGAAAAATCCTGCTGAAGAACCTGACCGGCTCCTCGGCATTTAAGAATGGAGGGAAAAAGCATGAGGCTTCCGAGTAGAGAAATCATTGAGCAGCTGCGCCGGGAATTTCCGGCAGGCACACGGGTGGAGCTGGTCCGGATGGACGATGCCCAGGCTCCTCCTCTGGGAACACATGGAACCGTCCTTGGTGTGGATGATACCGGATCGCTTCTCATGCACTGGGACAATGGCTGCGGATTAAACGTGGTGTATGGGGAGGATATGGTGAGAAAAATCTCCTGCGAAAACGCACCATAAGATACACAAGAAACTGTCCGCTCCTGCCGCTGATATTTGTATACATTATGTCTTAGAATTAGCTTGATAAATGTGTGCTTCAGAGTGATATATAGACTACCGAAAGGGAACAGCCCCACGGAAAACAAGCCACGAACAAGGAGGAGCACACCATGACAGAAAGAACCGCCAACCAGATCAAAGCCATGAAGCAGCAGACCATCGGTGTTGAGGTCGAGATGAACAGCATTACCCGCCAGAAGGCAGCCAAGGTTGCCGCCGACTTCTTCGGAACCGGCAGGTACGAGAACACCGCAGGCCGCAACGGCTACAGCACCTGGAGTGCCTGGGACGCACAGGGCAGGGAGTGGAAATTCCAGAAGGACGTTTCCATCGCAGGGCCGGATGAGCAGAAATGCGAACTGGTCACTCCGATCCTGGCCTACCAGGACATCGAAACCCTGCAGGAGCTTTGCAGACAGCTCAGACACGCAGGCGCAAAGAGCGACGCCTCCAGAGGATGCGGAGTCCACATCCACATCGGAGCCAAGGGCCACACAGCCCAGAGCCTTCGAAACCTCGCCAACATCATGGCCAGCCACGAAAGCCTGATCGCCGAGGCTTTAAAGCTGGACCGCAGCCGCATGAGCCGCTACTGCCGCACGGTTGACCCCAGATTCTTAGAGCAGCTCAACAAGAGAAAGCCTAAGACCATGGCGGAGCTTGCAGACATCTGGTACACCAGCCACGGCGAGAACCACGGCAGGAACCAACATTACAACGGCAGCCGCTACCACATGCTCAACCTTCACGCCACCTTCACCAAAGCAACGGTCGAGTTTAGGCTCTTCCAGTTTGACGAGCCCACCGATAAGCGCAGAGGCGGCATCCACGCAGGGCAGCTGAAAAGCTACATCCAGCTTTGCCTGGCCTTAAGCCAGATGGCAAAGACGGTGAAGACCGCAAGCCCGAGACGTCAGCAGAACGAGAATCCCAAGTACGCCATGAGAACCTGGCTCCTCCGCCTGGGATTTATCGGAGAGGAATTCGCAACGGCAAGGGACTTCCTTACCAGAAATCTTTCCGGAGACACCGCATTCCGCCACGGCAGAAACGCCGCTTGAAGGACTTAGGTTAAAGGCCCTTCCCCAGACCGCTTCGGCGGTCTTAGGGTGGTAGAAGGACAGGTAACCTAAGTCCTTCAGGAAAGGATGGACACCATATGAAGAGATATTACATTGCTTACGGAAGCAACTTAAATGTCAGGCAGATGCGGATGCGCTGCCCTCACGCTACGATTCTCGGCACGGCAAACTTAAAAGGCTGGGAGCTGCTGTTTAAGGGAAGCAAGACAGGCTCTTACCTCACTATTGAGGAATGTGAAAAAGGCACAGTTCCTGTGGTGATCTGGGAGGTGACAGCCTCTGACGAAGCAGCCCTCGACAGATACGAGGGATTCCCCAATTTCTACTACAAGAAAGACATCCGGCTCCAGTACAGGGGCATCCGGACAGGAAAACGAAGAACGGTGACGGCTTTTGCCTACATCATGCATGAGAACCGGCCTATTGGAGTTCCCAGTGATTACTACATGCACACCTGTATGGAAGGATATGATACCTTCCGTTTTGATAAACGGGTGCTGGCAGCAGCTTACGAAAAATGCAGGGAGGTGTGCAGCCATGAGAGATAACTCTATCGCAAGACTGGCGGTCTGCCCGCTTTGCGGCAAGGCTTACCACGGCGCTCCGGCCCTTTCCAGGGAGGACAACAAGACCCTCATCTGCCCGGACTGCGGCACCAGGCAGGCTCTTGCTTCCATTGGCGTAGAAGCGTCCGAGCAGGAACAGATTCTGGAGACGATCCACCGGCATACACAGGGATAATATACACAGTTTCCTCCGCTCATCTTTGTACAGTTTATGCCTCGAATTGACTTGATAAATGTGTGCTTCAGAGTGATATATAGACTACCGAAAGGGAAAACAAAAACACAAGGAGGCACACACCATGAAGAGAATCGAACTTTTTGAAAGAGCCATTGCAGAGAAGGCAAGAAACCTTAAGGATTATGGAATCAACAGCACCATGTTCTGGGCATACAGAAAGAGCATAGAGGCAGGAAACGACAGCATTGATTTTGGCGAGGTTATCTGGGATGAGGATATTGAAGCCATTACAGAGTGCATGAAGGAAAACGGCATCACCGAGTTTACCATAAGCAGTACATTTTCCAGCCTGATTCCTACCCTCGCAGCCTTTGAGAAACATGGATTTGCGATGGACGGACTTACGGAAGTAAATGCGACATACACAGACTGGCAGACCGGGCAAAGGGCACGGATTCCGGCCATCCGCATGAGACAGAAGTAAAAGAAGCAACAGCAGGGACTGAGCCGCACGGCTCTTTCTCTCGTACAGATAGATTTTGGAAGTCGCAGCGATGCGGCTTATTTTTGTGGAGGTGAGACCTTGCGAAAACTGAAGAAATACACGCCTACCCGGTTTATGGCGAAGACCTCGCACTACGATAAGGATGCTGCTGATTTCGCAGTGATGTTTATCGAGTCTCTCAGCCATACCAAAGGCACCTGGGCAGGCAAGCCCTTTGAGCTGATCGACTGGCAGGAACAGATCATCCGAGACCTGTTCGGAGTGTTAAAGCCAAACGGCTACCGGCAGTTCAATACCGCCTACATCGAGATACCGAAGAAACAAGGCAAATCCGAGCTGGCTGCCGCTGTGGCGCTCCTGCTCCTGTGCGGGGACGGCGAGGAACGGGCGGAGGTGTATGGCTGTGCCGCTGACCGTAATCAGGCAAAGATCGTGTTTGATGTGGCGGTGGATATGGTGCGGTTCTGCCCTGCTCTTTCCAAACGGGTAAAGATTCTGGAATCCCAGAAGAAGATCACCTACCTGCCTACCAACAGCTCCTATCAGGTTTTGTCGGCAGATGTAGCCAATAAGCACGGCTTCAACACCCACGGGGTGATCTTTGATGAGCTGCATACCCAGCCTAACCGGAAGCTCTTTGATGTCATGCTCCAGGGTTCCGGGGATGCCAGGATGCAGCCGCTGTATTTCCTGATCACCACGGCTGGCAACGACACCAATTCCATCTGCTACGAGGTACACCAGAAGGCCATCGACATTGCGGAAGGCAGGAAGATTGATCCTACCTTTTATTCCGTGATTTACGGTGCATCGGAGGATGAGGACTGGACGGACCCGGCGGTCTGGAAAAAAGCCAATCCGTCCCTTGGAATTACGGTAGGCATCGACAAGGTAAAAGCGGCCTGTGAGTCGGCAAAGCAGAATCCCGGTGAGGAGAATTCCTTCCGGCAGCTGCGCCTAAACCAGTGGGTGAAGCAGTCTGTGCGGTGGATGCCCATGGACAAGTGGGATGCCTGTGCCTTCCCTGTATCTGAGGATGACTTAAAAGGCCGTGTCTGCTACGGCGGTCTGGACTTGTCCTCCACCACGGACATCACAGCCTTTGTGCTGGTGTTCCCTCCCCTGGATGAGGAGGATAAATATTATGTGCTGCCTTATTTCTGGATCCCGGAGGAGACGGTGGATTTAAGAGTCAAGCGTGACCATGTCCCCTATGACCTGTGGGAGCGTCAGGGAATCCTGATGACCACGGAAGGAAATGTGGTGCATTACGGCTACATTGAGAAGTTCATTGAGCAGCTGGGAGAACAATACAACATCCGGGAGATTGCCTTTGACCGCTGGGGCGCAGTACAGATGGTGCAGAACCTGGAAGGAATGGGATTTACAGTCGTTCCCTTCGGACAGGGCTTTAAGGATATGTCTCCTCCCACCAAGGAACTGATGAAGCTGACGCTGGAGCAGAGAATTGCCCACGGCGGGCATCCGGTGCTGCGGTGGATGATGGACAACATCTTCATCCGCACGGACCCGGCGGGAAATATCAAGGCAGACAAAGAAAAATCAACAGAAAAGATTGATGGTGCCATAGCGACCATCATGGCTCTTGACAGGGCCATTCGCTGCGGCAACGACACCAGTGCTTCGGTTTATGACAGCCGGGGCATTTTGTTTATCTAAAGGAAGGACGGTGATCTTATATGGGTATCTTATCAGGGCTTTTCCGTTCCAGAGACAAGCCGGAAAACCGCACCTCCGGCAGTGCCTTCAGCTTCTTCTTTGGCGGCAGCACCTCTGGGAAGTGCGTCAATGAACGCTCCGCCATGCAGATGACGGCGGTGTATTCCTGTGTGCGTATCCTGGCGGAGGCAGTGGCAGGCCTTCCCCTGCATCTGTACCGCTATAAGGAGGACGGCAGCAAAGAAAAGGCGCTGTCTCATCCCCTGTACCTTCTGCTCCACGATGAACCAAATCCGGAGATGAGTTCCTTTGTATTTCGGGAGACGCTGATGACCCATCTTCTCCTGTGGGGCAATGCCTATGCGCAGATCATTCGAAACGGCAAAGGCGAGATTATCGCTCTCTATCCTCTGATGCCGGACCGGATGGCAGTAGACAGGGACGTAAACGGGCAGCTTTACTATGAATACACCACCAGCGCAGATGATGCACCTACGGTAAAGGGGAGCATTGTCCGGCTGAAGCCTTCGGATGTGCTGCATATCCCAGGGCTTGGCTTTGACGGTCTGGTGGGCTATTCCCCCATAGCGATGGCCAAGAACGCCATTGGCCTTGCCATTGCTACGGAGGAATACGGCTCCAAGTTCTTTGCCAATGGCGCACAGCCAAGCGGTGTGCTGGAGCATCCGGGAACCATTAAGGATCCCCAGAGGATACGGGACTCCTGGATGAGCCAGTTTGGCGGCTCGGCAAACAGCAACAAGATCGCTGTGCTGGAGGAAGGACTGAAATACACACCCATCTCCATCTCACCGGAGCAGGCACAGTTTCTGGAGACAAGGAAGTTCCAGATCAATGAGATTGCTCGTATTTTCCGTGTACCTCCCCATATGGTGGGCGATCTGGAGAAAAGCAGTTTCTCTAACATCGAGCAGCAGTCACTGGAGTTCGTGAAATACACGCTGGAGCCCTGGCTGGTGCGCTGGGAGCAGTCCATCCAGCGGACACTGTTTTCCGCAGAGGAAAAGAAAACCTACTTTGTCCGTTTCAACGTGGAAGGGCTTCTTCGTGGAGACTATGCCAGCCGTATGAACGGCTATGCGGTGGGACGCCAGAATGGCTGGATGAGTGCCAATGATATCCGGGAACTGGAAAACCTGGACCGAATCCCTGCTGAAGAAGGCGGGGATTTATACCTTATTAACGGCAACATGCTCCCGTTAAAAGACGCAGGAGCTTTTGCAAATACAGAATCAAGGGAGGAGGATTCCGATGAAGAAGTTCTGGAAGTGGAAGAACCAGACAGCAACGGAGACGGCTCCGGCGGAGAGGACGCTGTTCTTAAACGGCACCATCGCCGAGGAAAGCTGGTTTGATGATGATGTCACGCCGCAGCTTTTTAAGGAGGAACTGATGGCAGGAAGCGGCAACATCACGGTCTGGATCAACAGTCCGGGCGGCGACTGTGTGGCGGCTGCCCAGATCTACAACATGCTGATGGACTACAAGGGAGATGTGACGGTAAAGATTGACGGCATTGCGGCATCTGCCGCAAGCGTGATCGCTATGGCGGGCACAAAGGTGCTGATCTCTCCGGTTGGGATGATGATGATCCATAATCCGGCCACTATTGCATGGGGCGATTCGTCTGAGATGCAGAAGGCCATTGAAATGCTTGGAAGCGTGAAGGATTCCATCATCAATGCCTATGAGATCAAGACGGGACTTTCCCGTGCAAAGCTCTCCCATCTCATGGATGCGGAGACATGGATGGATGCCCACAAGGCGGTGGAGCTTGGCTTTGCCGACGGGATTCTTGGAAGGGCTGACCTGCCGGAGGATGTGGAGCCGCCAGCAGTCACTATGCTGTATTCCAAGGCCGCTGTGGTTAATTCCCTGATGGATAAGATCACAGCAAAGTGTGCTACAAAACCGAAACAGGAACCTGCAGGCCGCAGCGTAGACAGTCTCTACGAGCGGCTTAACTTATTGAAGAATTAAGGAGGATTTCGACGATGACTATTTTAGAGCTTAGAGAAAAGAGAGCAAAGGCGTGGGAAGCGGCAAAGGCGTTTTTAGATACCCACAGAAATGACAAGGGTGTGCTGTCTGCAGAGGACGATGCCGCTTATACCCGTATGGAGCAGGAAATCACTGATCTGGGCAAGGAAATCTCCCGCATGGAACGCCGTGAGGCGCTGGATGCCCAGTTAAACCTTCCGGTAAACCAGCCTCTGACCGGAAAGCCCTTAAACGGCAGGGAGACCGCAAAGACCGGGCGTGCTACGGATGAATACCGCCAGAACTTCTGGGATATGATGCGTTCCAAGACTCCCATGCCCCAGGTGGTCAATGCCCTGCAGATCGGCACGGACTCTGAGGGCGGGTATCTGGTGCCGGATGAGTACGAGCGCACCCTGGTGGAGGCTCTGGAGGAAGAGAATGTCTTCCGTCAGCTGGCCAAGGTGATCCGCACCTCCAGCGGTGACCGGAAGATTCCTGTGGTGGCCACCAAGGGCACTGCTTCCTGGATTGATGAGGAAGGGGCTTATCTGGAGAGCGATGATTCCTTCGGTCAGGTATCCATCGGGGCTTACAAGGTAGGTACCATGATCAAGGTATCCGAGGAACTTTTAAATGACAGCGTCTTTGATCTGGAGGCATACATCTCCCGTGAGTTTGCCAGAAGGATTGGCGCTAAGGAGGAAGAGGCATTCTTTACCGGTGATGGTTCCGGCAAGCCTCTGGGTGTGCTGGCGGCCACCGGTGGAGCGGAAACCGGGGTGACTGCGGCATCTGCTACGGCCATCACTGCCGATGAGCTGATTGACCTGTTCTACTCCCTGAAGGCACCTTACCGCAGAAATGCCGTTTGGGTGCTGAATGATTCTACCATCAAGGCCATCCGCAAGCTGAAGGACAATCAGGGCCAGTACCTGTGGCAGCCTTCCCTGACTGCCGGTGCGCCTGACCTGCTTCTTGGAAAGCCGGTAAGGACGTCTGCCTATATGCCTGCCATTGCAGCGGATGCCAAGACCGTAGCCTTCGGTGATTTTTCCTACTACTGGATCGCAGACAGACAGGGACGTTCCTTCAAGCGTCTCAATGAGCTGTATGCGGCAACCGGTCAGGTGGGCTTCCTTGCCTCCCAGAGAGTGGACGGCAAGCTGGTGCTGCCGGAGGCCATCAAGGTGCTGGCACAGAAATCTGCGGGCTAATGATTCATAAAGTGAGCGGCATGGGAAACTGTGCCGCTCTTCATTCTGGAGGTGAGGACGATGGTGACACTGGAAGAAATGAAGAACTATCTCCGGGTGGATTATGAGGACGATGATGCCCTGATCCAGAGCATGATTACAGCAGCGATCCGGCAGTGCATGGATATCCTGCGGACGGACAGTGAAGAAGACCTGTCGGCTGCTCAAAACGGGAAGATCGCTGTCATGTTTACAGCGGCTTATCTGTATGAGCACCGGGAGGAAGCCGACCATCATGCCTTGAACCTGACGCTCCGGGCACTCCTGTTCGGCAGCCGGAAGGAGGGATTCTGATGGATGTGGCTCTTTTAAACCGGAGGATTCTGGTGCAGAAAAACGAGGTCACGGTGGATGCCATTGGAAATCACCTCAACAAGTGGGTGGATTTCTATTCCTGCTATGCCACCATCAGCGGGGAATCTCCAAATGAGAGTACCTCTGCAGGGACGGTTGTGGATAATACCAAGGCAGACTTTACAGTCCGATGGTGCAAGGCTGTGTCGGAGATCAACTCTGACGGATACAGAGTCGTGTATAACGATGAGATTTACAACATCCTTGGTATTGACCACCAGAATTACAAGAAGAAATCCGTAAAGCTCAAATGCCAGAAAGTGAGGCGGTGAGGATGGGAAGAAATGTGCAGATCGGTGATTTGGCGGATGTCATTATGGAGACGCTGGAGGATTATGCCGACCTTGCCGCTGAGGATGTAAAGCAGGCGGTCAGGGAAGCTGGGGATACGGTACGGGATGAAATCCGCACTCACGCTCCGAAGGATACCGGGGACTACGCAAAAAGCTGGGCGGTAAAAAAGAGGAAGGAAACATCCAACAGCCTGACTCTGGTGGTGCATTCCAGGAACCGCTATCAGCTGGCGCATCTGCTGGAGTTTGGTCACGCCAAGCGGGGCGGAGGGCGTGTATCTGCACAGCCCCATATCGCTGCTGCGGAAGCAAAAGGCATGGAACAGCTGGAGGATGAGATCCGGAAAGCATTGGAGGGATGAGATGGAGAGACTGATTTCAATCATTAAAGAGATGGGCATTCCCTATGCCTATGACCACTTTGCAGAAGGGGAAGCACCGGACCCGCCCTTCCTCTGCTATCTGCTTCCGGGAAGCGACAACTTTTCCGCAGATGGGAAGGTTTATCACAGGATCAGCGAGGTACGTCTGGAACTGTACACGGACTTCAAAGACCTGTCTGCTGAGCAGCAGGTGGAGACGGCTTTGGATGCGGCGGGGATTTTTTACAACAAGACAGAAACCTGGATTGACAGCGAGAAACTGTATGAGGTTCTGTACTCTTTTGATATGGAGGGATTGTAATGGCGACGAAGAAAAATAAAGTTAAATTTAACATTTGCAACGTTCATTATGCGTTGATCACGGTGAGCGAGGAAGGGGAAGTGACCTTCGGGACGCCGGTGGCTATGCCGGGTGCGGTTTCTCTTTCTCTGGAGCCAAATGGTGAGCCGTCCAACTTCTATGCGGACGGGTATGCCTACTACACGATTTCCAACAACATGGGCTATGAGGGGGATCTGGAGCTGGCGATGGTTCCGGAAAGCTTCCGTACCGATGTGCTGAAGGAATCTCTGGATACCAATCAGGTACTGGTGGAGAATGCCAATGTGGAGACGGCCAACTTTGCCCTGCTTTTTGAGTTTGACGGGGATGTGAAAAAGATCCGCCACGTGCTGTATAACTGCTCGGCGGCAAGACCCAATATCGAGTCTTCCACCAATGAGGAAGAGATCGAGGTGCAGACGGAAACCCTGGCCCTTACGGCAGCGCCTTTGGCTAACGGCTATGTGAAGGCAAGAACCGGGGATTCGACCACGGATGAGGTCTATAACGGCTGGTATGGTGCGGTGTATATGCCGACCACTGCCAGCACTTCAACGAGTGAAGCCGGAGGTGGTACTGCATGAGTATGAAGAGGAATATTGTAATTGACGGGCAGGAGGTCGCTTTTCGAGCCTCCGCTGCCATCCCTCGCATTTACCGGATGCGGTTTCACCGGGATATCTTTAAGGACTTAAAGGATCTGGAAAAAGGGATTGATAAGAACAATCCAGAGAATTCCAGTCTGGATCTGTTCTCTCTGGAGATGTTTGAAAACATCGCTTATGTGATGGCAAAGCATGCAGACCCTTCCATCCCGGATACGCCGGAGGAATGGCTGGATGGCTTTAACACCTTCTCCATCTATCAGGTGCTGCCTCAGATCATAGAGTTGTGGGGACTGAATACCCAGACCGAGGTGCAGGCTAAAAAAAACTTCGCACAACGGACCGGGAAATGACGACGCCCCTGTTCCTTTTGCGTTGTGTGCAGCTGGGGCTTTCCATTGGGGAGCTTGACCTGCTGACCATCGGCCTGGTCAATGACATGTACGTAGAGAGCCGCAACGATGAGCATAAATATGCTGTGGTAGCGACACAGAAGGATTTTGATCAATTCTGAGTTGTTGAATGATCCGACTTTTCTTGCTATAATCATAACCAAAGAGGGTTTGATTTTTCAAGAGAGTATTTATACGGAGAAAAAGATGGAAAAAATAGAAGCTATTGAGTTTGCGGCTATGAAGTTATTACAACAAAATTTTTCAGAAGCGGTGGCTTTGATTGATAATGAATATCCTTTTCATAAGATTGCGGCGTAAGGAAGAAATTATTCGGATAAAGAAAAGATGGGACAATTTATCAGGGATGGATTTATTGACCGGTATAGCGGGAAAAAACTTGTAAATCCTGGTATATTGAAAGTTTTATCCCATTATATGCCAGAGGCATTCCCATATCATTCCCATTGGAAGATGGAGGAATGCCATAATGCATATTGGGAATTTGTGCCTACCGTGGATCATATTTGTCCGGTAGCCTTAGGCGGAGCGGATTCAATGGAAAATTGGGCTACGACATCCATGCTTCATAATTCGATCAAAAGCAATTGGACTCTGGAACAGTTGGAATGGAAGCTTTATGATCCTGGAGATTATTCACAGTACGATGGATTGACAAAATTGTTTATGAAGCTGGTTCAGGCTGATGAAGGTCTATTAAAAGATGCTTATATCAAACGATGGTATAAGCTATCAGTCGAATTTGATAAACAGTATGTTGAATCTTGATGAAGAATTATTTGAATGAGCGAAATAGGTACATGTTCTCTTAGAAAAAGGACGTTGCTTTGCTTTTGATGTCTTACCCCTCGAGGAGGCAAAAATGGAACCGGTTTTTACATTGCAATATGGCGAATTTGCCGTGGCAGATTATCTGCAAAAAAATATAAAGGATGTATCTGTTTTCATCCCGGCTTCGGCGCAGGAGAAAGGAATTGATCTGCTGCTTTATAAGTTCAGAAACGGAGTTAATCTGATTAATACCATACAGGTGAAAATGTCACGGACATATTATGAAATAAATAAAAACTATCAGGGAATCCTATGGTTCAACCGTTTTGTCCCGCAGGATAATGCGGACTGGTTTATATTGGTTGGAATATACGCAGATTTCCCTGAAGAGAAAGAGGCTGCGGCTGGGGCGACACAGTGGAATACCATTATGCTTGCGTTCAAGAATAAGGAAATGAAACAATTTATGGATGAGGTGCGTCTGAAGAAAAATCCGGAGAAGGCGGATAAGATGTTTGGCTTCGGCTTCAATGGGAAGAAAGATATCCGGCAGACAAGAGGTTACGCAGAAGAACGCGATATGACGCCTTATCTCATAGAAAACCGGATTGAGGAAATCGCAAATTCATTCCGGTAAAGGATATAAGAGTCTGAATTGAATAAATCGTTTCTTGGCATCGGTTGGAAACAATCGGTGCTGTTTTTATGCTCGGAGAAATCCGGGCTTCTTCTATTTCAGGAGGTGAGTGACACATGGCAAGCCGGATCAAGGGAATCACGGTGGAGATCGGCGGCGATACCAGTGGTCTGGAGAAGGCGCTGTCCGATGTGAACAATTCCATAAAGAAGACCCAGAGCCAGCTGCGGGATGTGAATAATCTCCTGAAGCTGGACCCGTCCAACACGGTGCTTCTGGCTCAGAAGCAGGAGCTTCTGCAGGCTGCCATCGGGGATACCGAGAGGAAGCTGCAGGCTTTGGAGCAGGCCCAGGAGGATGTGACGAAAGCCTTTGAGCGGGGGGATCTGGGGAAAGACCAGTATATGGCTTTCCAGCGTGAGGTGGAGGAAACCAGGGGGACGCTGAACCGCTATAAGGCGGATCTATCCGGTCTGCAGTCAGAGCAGGAACGGCTCTCCACCAATACCGAGAGGCTCAGTAAGCTGTTCGCTGCTACAGAATCCAACGTGGATGATTACGCGGATGTGCTGGGAAGCAGGCTGGTGAATGCCATCAAGAGCGGCACGGCTTCTTCGGATCAGTTAAAGACTGCCATTGAGAAGATTGGACGGTCTGCTACCGGCGGCAAGGCAGATATCAGGCAGCTGACAGATGCTTTGGATACGGTGGATGACGGGCAGGCCATCCGGAACCTCATTGAGGATCTGAACGATGTGGGGGACGCTGCCCAGGATGCCGCAGGCGATATTGGAGAGATTGCGGAAGCAACCAAGGGTGCGGCCCTTATGGAGGCGGCTGACCAGTTGTCTGTTGTCGGGGATAAGATCCAGGACATTGGAGACAAAGCTGTGTCTGCTTATGCAGAGACGGAAAATGCGGTCACGAAGGTAAACGTTTACTTCGGAGAAACCGGGGCGGCGGCTGAGGCCAGCGCTGAGATTGTGAAGGACGTTTACGGCGTTGGTGTGGGCGACAGCATGGAGTCCGTGGCAGATGCTGTCATCATGGTAAAGAAAAACCTTGGGGAGCTTTCCGACACTGACCTGACCAACCTGACGCAGCAGGCACTGACGCTGGATGAGCTGTACGGCATCGACATGAATGAGACCCTGCGTGGTGTCAATGCCCTGATGAAGCAGTACGGCATGACAGCCCAGGAAGCGATGGACTACATCGTCAAGGGTACACAGAACGGTCTGGATAAGACCAATGAGCTGGGGGATAATCTCTCCGAGTATTCCGGCAAGTTCGCTCAGGCAGGTTATTCCGCATCCGAGTATTTCCAGCTTCTGCAGAACGGCCTGCAGGGCGGCGCTTACAACCTGGATAAGGTCAATGACGCCATTAATGAGGTGACCACCAGACTGGCGGACGGCACCATCGGGGATTCCATTGACCTGTATTCCCAGAAGACCCAGGGGCTGTTTCTGGCATGGCAGAACGGAGAAGCTACTCAGAAGCAGGTCATTGATTCCATTGTGGCGGATATCGCAAACTGTACCAGTGAGCAGCAGGCGTTAAACATGGCGGCAGAGGCCTTCGGAACCATGGCCGAGGATGGGAACCTGAAATTCATCACCTCCCTGACCTCCGTGGGCGAGACCTATGACAGCGTGGCAGGCTCAGCGCAGAACCTGTTCGACCAGACCGGCACTCCCATGCAGGAGATGGAAGCCAACACCAGGAAGCTGCAGCAGGCTCTGGTCCCATTGGGAGAAAAGATCGTGGAACTGGCCAACGTGGTACTGCCGCCTCTGGTGGCGGTCATCACTGCGGTGAGCGAGGTCTTCGGGATGCTTCCGGAGCCGGTGCAGAACTTTGTGGTGATCCTTGGTGCATTGCTGGTGGCATTTACTGCCCTGGTGCCGATCATTGCGGCTCTTGCGGTGTCCTTCGGGGCACTGAATATTTCCCTGCTTCCCATCATCGGAATCATTGCTGCGGTGGCTGCGGCGATTGCGGTGATCATCGCGGTGGTGAAAAACTGGGGTGCGATTACCGAGTGGTTCGGGCAGCTGTGGGAAACAGTGTCCGCAAAGCTGATGGAGCTTTGGGACAAGGTGGTGGTCTTCTTTACGGAGACAATCCCTGCGGCAGCTCAGAAATTCGTGGATTTCTTCTCCGCTATCCCCCAGTGGTGGAGCAGTCTGTGGTCGCAGATATCCACATTTTTCGTCAACATCTGGAACAATATCAAAAATACAGCGTCGCAGGTCTGGAATGCCATCAGGCAGACGGCGGTCAATGCGGCGAACGGGCTGAAGCAGGGAGTTCAGAATATCTTCTCGGCGCTGTCCCAGTTTATTTCCCAGATTTGGAACACGCTGAAGCAGACCGCCTCAAATATCTGGAACGGCATCAAGAATACGGTGGTGAATATCGCCACAGGGCTGAAGGATGCTGCGGTAAAGGCCTTTCAAAATCTGGTTTCCGGCATCCGTTCTGCCCTGTCCCGCCTGACGTCTGTAATCAAAAACGGATTCTCCGGGGCCATCTCCTTTATCACCAGCCTGCCGGGGAAAGCCCTGCAGTGGGGCAAGGATTTCATTCAGGGGCTGATCAACGGAATTTCCAGTATGATCCAGAGTGTGATCAACACGGTGTCCGGTCTGGCTGACCGCATCCGTTCCTTCCTGCACTTTTCCGCTCCGGATGAAGGGCCTCTTTCTGATTATGAGACCTGGATGCCGGACTTTATGAAAGGACTGGCAGGCGGCATTGAGCGAAACCGGAAGCTGGTGGAAAACGCAGTGAAGGATGTGGCATCAGATATGGTGATCACTCCGAAGGTGAATGCATCTGGATATGGATATACAGACGGGCTCATGGCAGGCGGCAGTATGGCAGACATGATCTCCGGGATTTCCTCTGCGGTATCGGAGGCACTGACCGGCTTTTCCGGTCAGCAGGGCAATATCGTGATTCCGGTGTATGTAGGCGGCACTTTGCTGGATGAACTGGTAGTGACGGCCCAGGCAAGACAGAACCTACGGTCAGGAGGGAGGTAAGGAATGGCATTTATACAGTATTTGACCTTTGACGGAACCGCTCTCCCTCTGCCGGATTCCTACGAAGTGCAGATGAATGATGTGGAGGCGGATTCCGGCGGGGAAACAGAGGCCGGTACGGTGCAGAGGGATGTGGTGCGCCTTGGGGTGGTGAGCATCCCTGTGAGCTTCTCCGTCTCCGCAAAGTGGCTGAAGATCCTGACGGAGTTTAAGCAGAAGGAAAAGATTTCTGTGGGATATTTTGATACAGAGACACTGGCAGTCAAGACTGCAGAGATGTATGTGGAGGGCTTTAAGGCATCTCTTGTGAAGGACACTTCCCGGAAGGGGCTGTGGACGGTGAGTTTTACGCTGAGGGAGTTTTAAAAAGGAACTTTTCGAATAGGGCAAACTGTGGTAGAATTTCAAGTATGATCGAAAGATGAATGGATTCTCCTTGAAGACGTAATAGCCCCTAAGGAGCCAGAATATTATTTTTTTAAGGAGGAAGTTTGTCCATGAAGAAATGTAAGATCACTGTATTAAAAAGAGAATTTTATCCGGAGCTGGCGAAAGAGTACATTCCATTTCCGGATTTTGGTCCATGTGAGATGATGAAGGAAGGTGATGTGTTTATTACCGGCGGACCGTTTGGGAATGAAATGCCAAAAAATTTCTGTGCAATGGCATGGCAGGCGATTTGTCTGCAGGCAACGACATTAGCTGGAGGCGGCAAGGTGTTTGGACATGACTTAGTGCATATTGCCTGCTGCAATGATGGTGTCAGACCGGTCGTATTTAAACTGGAAGCCTATGAGGATGATGAACAGCCTGTTTTTTAATTTGAACGGATATATAAGGAAATGTCAGAGAGCATCAGTCAGAAATGATTGGTGCTTTTTTGATGCCTGAAAACGGAAGGAGGGGTGTCCGATGTACCCGGTAAGTGAAGCGTTCCTGCAGGCGGTGCAGGGGAACACCCGTAACATTTACTGGACGGGAAAGATCACGACAGTGGCCGGTGTGGAGTATTCCTTCACACAGGAGGATATCGTAAAAGGCAGCGGCTATATCACGGCTCAGTGCTGCGGCAATTCGGAGATTGAGCTGGGTGCGGTGTATGCGGCAGAGATGGGAATTAGCCTGTTTCTGGATATTGACCGGTACACGCTGGAGGATGCAAAGGTGGAGCTGTCTTATCATCTGCGGTTGGTAGACGGCAGCTATGAATCAGTGCCCATGGGAATTTTTGAGGTGAGTGAAGCCAACCGGACAGCTCATGTGCTGGAACTGAAGGCCTATGATTACATGCTCCGGTTTGACCGGGATTTCAATGGCTTTGAGACTATTGGCACTGCTTATGGAATGATGGCACTGTGCAGTACGGTCTGTGGAGTGGAGCTGGCCCAGAGTCAGGAAGAGATCGAGGCGCTTCCCAATGGATCGGAACTGCTTTCCATCTACCCGGAGAATGATATTGAAACCTACCGGGATGTGCTGTACTTCACAGCCCAGGTGCTTGGAGGTTTTTTCTGCATCAACCGGGAGGGCAGGCTGGAGTTTCGCCAGTATGGAAATACCCCGGCGATGGAGATTTTGCAGAAGCACCGGTTTTCCAGCAGCTTTTCTGATTTTGTGACCCGCTATACGGCAGTCAGTTCTACCAATCTGCGGACGCAGACTTCGGAGTATTATGCTCTGGAAGAGGATGACGGGCTGACCATGAATCTGGGCATCAATCCCCTTCTCCAGTTCGGTCTGGAGGAAACCAGGGAGGAACTGTGCCGGAACATTCTCACAGCCCTGTCTGTGGTCAATTACGTTCCCTTTGATTCCGATACCATTGGCAATCCGGCTCTGGATCTGGGAGATGTACTGACCTTCTCCGGTGGACAGGCGGACAGTCAGCAGATCACCTGCGTGACGTCTTTTACCGTGAAGATTGGCGGGCGGCAGAGCCTGAAATGCGTAGGAAAGAACCCAAGGCTGTCTCAGGCGAAGTCCAAAAATGACAAGAACATCTCCGGCCTCTTAAATCAAATCGAGGCGGGAAAGATTGGCATCCACACCTTTACCAATGCCTCTGCCTACACACTTGGAGAGACAAATGTGCGGATCATCAGCATTGAGTTTGCTTCCAAAGAGGAAAACCACGCACAGTTCTTTGGACAGGTAGTGGTGGATGCGGCGGCAGATGCAGTGGAACGGTCGGCGAATGCCAGCGGTACGATTGTGGTGCCGTTTCCGGCATCTGCTGCCGGGGGTATGGATGGCAGCACAGACGTTACTTCGGATGGAAGTACCGATACATCCACATCGGCAGATACTACGGATGTTTCCGTGGATGTGAGCCTGCCGGTCATCTGGACAGAGGAGGGAAAGGTGATCTGTTATGTCACTTTTGAACTGAATGATGCAGAGATTCTGCTGCACCGTCCGGTGGAGACCTGGCACAGCGGGAAACATATCCTGTCTCTGTACTACCCGATTGAGAACGTTGTGCCAAATATCACGAATACCTTCAATGTGTATCTGCGGATGGAGAATGGCTCCGGCACGGTGGGAATCGGTGATTGCATCGCTTCCATCAGCGGTCAGGCGATGGCGGCTGCGGCTGCATGGGACGGCAAGATTACCATTGAAGAGACTGCGGCACTGTTTTCTATTGGCGGCGGCCTGCAGGTGAAGACTTTCGCGGATGTGATGGCAATGGAGACGATGGAACTGGTACAGAGGAGTTATTCGGATACGATTACAGGCAGGACGTCGATTGGAGCGTTCTGCCGTCCGGTGACGCTTGCATAGAGGGAGGAATGACGATGGTTTTAAAAGGTGTAATGACGATTGAACTGACGGATGAAGCCACGGGAGCCGTGGAGACCGTTACGGAA
>OCPR01000911.1_pt1 | contig 24815 bp, 26 predicted proteins | sample 1538611 | NCBI WGS metagenome assembly OCPR01 (sample SAMN04571711, study PRJEB22368) | human gut metagenome | biome: human gut; material: stool | host: Homo sapiens | place: Luxembourg | collected 2012-09-28
GACCTTTACGATGTAATGACAAAGGGCAGCGGTGACGCGCGAAAGCAGCCGCTGTTTTTTCTTATCACGACAGCTGGTACTGACCGAAACAGTATTTGCTACGAGGTACACCAAAAGGCTGCTGATATTTTGGCGGGCAGGAAAACTGATCCTACCTTTTATCCTTGCCTTTACGGTATTGACGATGACGATGACTGGATGGACGAGAAAAACTGGTTCAAGGCAAACCCGTCCCTCGGACACACGATTGATGTAGAAAAGGTACGGGCGGCGTTCCAATCGGCAAAGGAAAACCCTGCCGAGGAAAATATATTCAGGCAGCTCCGTTTGAACCAGTGGGTTAAACAAAACACACGCTGGATGCAGATGGATAAATGGGATGCTTGCGATGAGCGAGTTGACCTCGAATATCTCAAAGGTCGTGAGTGCTTTGCGGGACTTGACCTTTCCACTACGCTTGACCTTACGGCATTCGTATTGGTGTTCCCACCGAGGAACGACAGCGAGAAATACATAATCGTTCCGTATTTTTGGATACCCGAAGATAACCTCCGCCAGCGTGTAAGGCGCGACCATGTTCCGTATGACGCTTGGAATGCACAGGGGTTTATACGGACTACGCCTGGAAATGTGGTCGATTACAGACGCATTGAGGAGGATATAAAGCAAATCGCAAGTGAATTTGTCGTGCGTGAAATCGCGTATGACCGTTACAACGCTACACAGATAATTCTGAACTTGCAGGACGAGGGTTTGACGATGATACCTTTCGGACAGGGGTTCAAGGATATGTCCCCGCCGACAAAGGAACTGTACACGCTCGTTCTGAAAAACAAAATAATCCATAACGGGCATCCCGTGCTTCGTTGGAATTTCGACAATGTCTGCGTGGAAACGGATGCCGCGGAGAATATAAAGCTGTCAAAGAAACACAGCACCGAACGCATTGACGGTGCTGTTGCAACGGTGATGGCTTTGGACAGAGCGGTCAAAAACAAGGATATGGGCAGTGTATATGATAATCGAGGTATATTTTTCTTTTAAAGGAGGCTGATTTTTATGGGTATATTGAAGGGGCTATTTAGGTCGAGGGATAAGCCGAGGAACGCGACATCAGGCAGCGCATACGCATTTTTTCTCGGTATGAGTTCAAGCGGCAAACGAGTAAATGAGCGAAGCGCGATGCAGCTGACAGCGGTGTATGCCTGTGTGAGGATACTATCCGAGGCAATCGCATCGCTCCCCCTGCACTTATATAAATACAATGACAGCGGCGGTAAGGAAAAAGCACTAAAGCACCCGCTATATAAGCTGTTACACGATGAACCGAACCCTGAAATGAGTTCTTTTTTGTTTCGTGAAACGCTTATGACGCACCTTCTGCTTTGGGGTAACGCTTACGGGCAGATTATTCGGAATGGTAAAGGCGAAATTCTCGCTATTTACCCACTTATGCCAGACCGAATGACCGTTGACCGTGACGAGCATGGGCGGATTATATACAAATACAACACCAGTTCGCAGGATGCGCCGACCACAGCAGGCGGCACAGTTACTTTACAGAAAAAGGATGTGTTCCATATCGCGGGACTCGGTTTTGACGGTCTTGTCGGATATTCCCCCATCGCAATGGCGAAAAATGCCATCGGTATGGCGATAGCTTGTGAGGAGTTTGGTTCTAAGTTCTTCTCTAACGGCGCAACGCCAAGTGGAACGATCGAATACCCAGGCAAGCTGAAAGACCCAGTGGCGGTAAGGGATAGCTGGAATGCCTCCTTCGGTGGCAGCGTAAACGCAGGTAAAATCGCCGTTTTGGAGGAAGGAATGAAATACTCGCCGATCTCCATATCGCCTAACGAGGCACAGTTTTTGGAAACACGGAAATTTCAAATAAACGAAATAGCTCGAATATTCAGAGTGCCCCCTCACATGGTCGGTGACCTGGATAAGTCGAGCTTTTCTAATATAGAGCAACAATCGCTTGAATTCGTTAAATACACGCTTGATCCTTGGGTTTCACGCTGGGAGCAAGCAATATCTCGTTTGCTCTTGGACGAGAACGAGAAATCAGTGTATTTTGCAAAGTTTAATGTTGACGGACTCTTGCGAGGTGACTATCAAAGCCGTATGAACGGTTATGCGACTGCAAGGCAAAACGGCTGGATGTCGGCAAATGACATTCGTGAACTTGAGAACCTCGACCGAATCCCCGAAGACGAAGGCGGCGATTTGTACCTCATAAACGGCAGCATGACAAAACTAAAAGACGCAGGAGCATTTGCAAGAAAGGAGGAAACTGCTGATGAAGATACAGAAGTTTTGGAATTGGACGAACAGGACGATTCTGGATCAGGAAACAAACGAGGAGATAACGGAACGGATACTGACAATAAACGGCACAATCGCGGAGGACAGCTGGTTTGACGATGATGTAACCCCGCAGCTTTTCAAAGACGAGCTTATGAGTGGCAACGGCGATATTACGCTATGGATTAACTCCCCTGGCGGTGATTGTGTTGCGGCGGCTCAAATTTACAATATGCTCATTGACTACAAAGGCAAAGTCACCGTCAAGATTGACGGTATGGCTGCTTCGGCGGCATCGGTTATTGCTATGGCTGGCGATACGATCTTGATGTCGCCTGTTTCTATGCTTATGATACATAACCCTGCTACACTCACATTCGGTGATCATACGGATATGCAAAGAGCGATGGATATGCTCGGCGAAGTTAAAGAAAGCATTATAAACGCCTACGAAATCAAGACGGGTATGTCGCGCACCAAGCTGTCACACCTCATGGACAGCGAAACTTGGATGAATGCGAACAAAGCCGTAGAGCTTGGCTTCGCTGACGGCATACTGGAACGCGCCGAACAAGCCACCGACAGCATCGAGGGCGTTCAGTTTTCAAGTAAGGCGGTGGATATGGCGTTAGTTAACAAACTGAACGCTAAATTCCATATCCCCAAGAAGGCACAAAATAACGGTCGTACAGCGGCAGAACTGCTTGGACGACTGGATTTGATTAAGAAATATATCTAAGGAGGATTACTACAATGAACATTAACGAATTACTTGATAAGAGAGGTAAACTGTGGGAGCAGACTAAGGAGTTTGTAAACTCACATCAGAACGAGGATGGCTGTCTTTCAGCAGAGGACGATGCCACCTATAACAAAATGGAACAGGATATTCAGAACTTGACGAAGGAAATAGAGCGTCAGCAGCACCTTGCGGATATAGAAAACCAGATGCAAAAGCCTGTAAACACACCTATCAAGGCAAAACCGTCATCGGTAAACGATGAAGATGTGAAGACAGGCAGAGCCTCGGATGCGTATAAAAAGGGTATGCTCCTTGCTCTTCGCACCAACTTCCGTCAGATTACAAATGAGCTTTCGGAGGGCATTGATTCAAACGGCGGTTATCTTGTTCCCGAAGAGTATGATAGCCGATTGATTGATGTACTCACAGAGGAAAATATTATGCGTAATCTCGCTACGGTTATCACCACGAGTGGAGAGCATAAGATAAACATCGCGGCAACGAAGCCAGCTGCGGCATGGATTGAGGAAGGTCAGGCACTTACATTTGGTGATGCTACTTTCGATCAGACCACGCTGGATGCACACAAGCTCCATGTAGCTATCAAGGTTACTGAGGAACTTTTGTACGACAACGCTTTCAAACTTGAGAGTTATATTATCACACAATTCGGTAAGGCTCTCGCAAATGCCGAAGAGGATGCGTTCCTTAACGGTGATGGTGTACACAAGCCTCTTGGTTTGTTTGCAGCGACAGGTGGAGGCACGGTAGCAAACAGTGTTACAAGCATTAAGAGCGATGATGTGATTGACCTTGTGTACGCGCTAAAGCGTCCGTACAGAAAGGCTGCGTCATTTATCTTGAATGATAAGACTCTTGCTTCTATCCGTATGCTTAAGGATAATAACGGCGCATACTTGTGGCAGCCCTCATATCAGTCGGGCGAACCTGATAAGCTCGCTGGCTACAGTTTGCATACATCAGCATTTGCGCCGCAGGATGCTGTTGCGTTTGGTGATTACAGCTATTACAACATCGGTGACAGAGGCACACGCTCATTTGCCGAGCTTCGTGAGCTGTTCGCTGGTAACGGTATGGTTGGTTATGTAGCAAAAGAGCGTGTTGACGGTAAACTCCTGCTTCCTGAAGCGGTACAGATTATGAAGATAACTGGTAAATCTGGCGGTTCGGGAAGTTCAAGCAGCTCAGGCTCTTAATTTAAGGGGCTGATTTAAATGCTGACGATTGATGAAGTTAAGGAGTATTTACGCCTTGATTCCGATGCTGAGGACGAGTATGTAAATATACTTATCCTCCTGGCTTCGGAAATGTGCGAAAACTACACACGGCTTGATTTGCCCGAAACGCTGCCCGAAAGCTATAAACAGGCGATGCTTATATGTATCGGCTATTTCTTTGAGAACCGTGACGGAGCAAAATCAAATCTGCCGAAGGTGTTTTATACACTATTAGACCCGTATAGAAAGGCGGCGTTCTAATATGAAATTCTCAAATATGCGGCATCGGATTATATTCCTTAAACCGTCCGAGAACGAAACAAACTCAATGCACGAAATCGTGCCAGTTTGGTCACCGTTCAAACCTACGGATACGGAATATTCCAATCCCCAAGGAGTGTCTGTAACTTGTGACTATCAGGGTAACGCTGTCATTGAGTCGGACGGCGGTCAGCTCTACTCACACAGCACAGCTTTAAAAGGCTACGCTGTGTGGGCGGCTGTTGCGCCTATGACGGGACGCGAGTATGACGAGGCGCAGAAGCTCCGCGCGGAAACTACCTACAAAGTCACAACGAGGTATTTTCCGAATATTGCAACGGATATGAAAATCCTACACGGCTTGAAGGTGCTGGACATTATTTCAGTTCTCAATATTGATGAGAGAAAATCCGAGTTGCAGATAATCGCAAAGGAGCGTGACCGCAATGGCGAGGAAAGCAGCTGATGTATTCGGTTTTGACGAGCTTGAAAAGGCTTTCACACGCTGCGAAAAACGCTATCCGAATGAAACGGATGCACTTCTCATGGCTGCAGGTCGACAGGTAAACAAGAAGGTAAAATCCCTAACGCCTGTCAAAACAAAGAAGCTACGCAATTCGTGGCGGCTTAAGAAGGTCAAGCTGTATAAGGGCGGCAAAGTTCGAGTTGTTCGAGAACAATCAACCGCTCCACACGCTCACCTTGTAGAGCTGGGACATGAGCTTGTGTCAGGTGGACGCACACGCGAGAAAGGGCGAAAGCTCAATCGTTTGCAGCGTAGCATTCGCGGAATTAAGTCAAAAGGACGCGTAGAAGGACAGTATATGCTCAAAAAGTCCATTACCGAAGCTAACACGACATTTCGTTCCAGTGTTGAAAAAATGCTGGATAAGCTGACAAAAGATATACGGGCTTAGAAAGGATTATAAATGATTACCTTAAAGGATATAAAGACGAGGGTGGCGGACATCCTCAAAGGTAGCGGATTTAATGTGGTCGCGTCCGAGGTTCAGGAAGGCTACAGTAAACCCGCTGTTTTTGTAAATGTATTTCCTTCCTCTGCTGAACTTCTCACCTGCGGCGGTGCAACTGAGCAGATAGTTGACAGCGTGGAAATAAAATACATACCAAAGACTGAAACCATCGAGGAATGCGTCATCGCTTCCGAAAAGTTTAAAGACCTGTTCCTATACCATACCTTTGATATAGCGGACAGGCACTTAACTATTCAGCGTATGGAGTATGACACGGAAGGCAGCGTACTCTACGCTTTTTTTGATATTGAATTTATACAAGCCCGAGATATGGACGAGGAATACGATCCTATGACCGAGCTTGAGATTGGAGGAGTATAAAATGGGTTTACCCGAAATTTTGATCGAGTTCAAAGCAAAAGCCGAAACAGCCGTTTCACGAAGTGAAAACGGTATCGTTGCGGTCATCCTTGCCGATGATACCAAGACTGGCGATGAATTCGCAAGCTACAAATACAATTTTGAAGCCGATATCATAAAGGCTCATTGGACAACGACCAACCTTGATTACTTGAATAAAGTGTTCATGGGTTCACCGCACAGGGTTCTTGTGGAGCGCATCGGAACGGAAGATGACTACGAAGCCGCACTTGCAAGGCTTAAGAATAAGCAGTGGAATTGGCTCTGCATCCCTGATTTGGAGACAAACAAGGAACAGACATCAGCCATAGTCAATTGGGTTATAGCCCAGCGTGCAGCACATAAGACCTTTAAGGCAGTGCTTCCGTGTACGGCTATGAACCTAAGACCAAACAATGAAGGTATCGTTGATCTGGCAACAACGGGCATCAAAGTCGGCAGCAGAACATACACGGCGTATGCGTATTGCGCAAGAATAGCGGGACTGCTTGCGGGACTTCCTATGACAGAGTCGGCAACTTATCAGGTTCTGCCCGAAATTGACAGCATCACGGAAAGCCTCACTCCCGATGAGGATATTGAAAACGGTAAATTTATCCTCATTGACGATGGTGAAAAAGTCAAGGTCGGCAGAGGTATCAACTCGCTTGCTACCCTTAGCTGTGACAAGACCGAGGACATGAAAAAGATAAAGATAATCGAGGGTATGGATTTGATACGCGATGATATCCGCTCCACCTTCGAGAAAAACTACATCGGCATCAACAACAGCTACGATAACAAGGTTATGTTCATCGCCGCTGTTAATCAGTATTTTGACGGACTGGTGCGTGACGGTATCCTCTATGACGCGGCAGATAATTCTGCTGACATAAATGTGGAGGGACAGAGAGCGTGGCTTGCCGAGCGTTATGATATATCGGAATACACCGATGACAAAATCCGAAAGGCAAAGACAGGCAGCTATGTGTTTGTAACGGCGCATATAACCTTCGTTGACGCGATTGAGGATTTGAAATTTACAATCAACATGGAATAAAGAAAGGTGGCGATAAGCTATGGCATCTGAAAGAACTATGCCTAAGGTCGGTCAGGTCATTTCAGGCACACACGGTTATTTTTGGTGGAATGGCAGCATTTGTTACGAGATTACATCGTTTGAAGCAAAACTCTCCACTAACCGTGAAACCATTAACTTTGCAGGCGAAATGTGGGATGACAGTAAACTGATGGGCGTTTCGGGAACATGGACAGCAAAGATAAAGAAAATCTATTCACGAGGCAAAAGCTATGCGGAAAAGCTGGCAAGCGGTATTGATGAGCGTCTCACGCTCATATCAAAACTCGAAGACCCAGACAATGGTGGTACAGAGCGTATTCAGTTAAACTCTTGCTGGCTTGATGAGCTTACATTGCAGCAGTTCGAACACGGTTCTCTTACCGAGGACGAGTTTTCGGGCGGCTTCGTTGGATTTAAATACCTGGATTCAATAAAAGACCCGTGCTGATACGGGGACACTAAATAGATTGTGGAGGGACACTAAATGAGTAAGAATACTAAACTAACACTCGCGGAGCTTATGAAAAGAAAAGAGCAAATGCTCCATGCGAAAAAGAAAAAAGAAACACAGGATTTATATATTAAGTCCATTGACGCGACAATAACTATTGAGGAGCCTGATGCCGCGCTTTGTCGTGACGCAAACGATATGGAGGCTGGCGAAGGCGACAAGTATATGTGCTATGAGTGTATCAAGGAGCCGAACCTCAAGGACAGAGAGCTGCAGGAGGCTTTCGGATGCACTACGCCTATGGATATTGTCGAGCTTATATTCAAGGCGGGCGAAATTCCACAGATAGCCATTGAGTGTATGAAACTCGCAGGTTATGTCGGCGGTGTTGACGCGGTAAAAAACTAATAAAGACAGACGGTGAGCTGCAGCTTATCCACTACTATGTTCAAAAAGGGTTTGATTGGGATAGGCTTGCGGCTCTTTCTCTGTCTGAAAAGATATTTTTGCGTGCAAGCATGGAGCTTGCCATTCAAGAGGAACAGGAAAAATACAAGGCTATATTGGGAAAGAGGTGATGAGGCTTGGCAAGGAGTATAGGTGCTACCCTAAGCCTGAATAACGGTAATTTTTTCACTAATATGAAGTCGGCAACGAATGCAGCAAAAGGTTTAAAAACCTCGCTCACAAATGCGACTTCAACAATGAAATCACACGGCTCAATGGCTACCTCTGTTGGTACAAAGCTAAAAAGCCTCATCGGAGTTGTCGGCGGTGTTGTCGCGGCTTATGCCTCTTTCTCGGCTATTAAAAAGTTCACATCGGAGGCTATTGCGGCAGCAAACGAACAGGCATCGGCAGAAAAGCGGCTTGAAACCACAATGTCGAATGTGGCAGGAACTACCAAAACACAGATTGATGGTATTAAGACTTATGCGGCAGAAATGCAGAAGGTCACGACTGTTGGTGACGAGGTTTCCATAACAGGCGCGTCACAGCTTGCCACTTTCCAGCTTCAAGCCGATACTATAAAAACGCTTATGCCGTCGCTTAATGATTTGGCTGTTGCTCAGTATGGTGTATCTGTATCCTCAGACCAGATGCAATCTATGGCTAATCTTATGGGTAAAGTCATGACTGGCAATGTCGGTGCGCTTACCAGATACGGCGTTACAATGAACGACACGCAAAAGAAAATATTGCAGACTGGTACAGAAAGCGAAAAAGCCGCTATGCTTGTAGAGGTCTTGGGTAAAAACTTTGGAGGTCTTGCGGAGGCAATGGCAAACACACCTGAAGGCAGAATACAGCAATTAAAAAATGCGTGGGGTGATATGCAGGAGGTTGTGGGCGCACAGCTCTACCCCGTAATAACAAAACTACTCACATACATAACCGACAGGATACCGAAAATACAAGCCATGTTTTCCTCAATTATGACGGCTATTCAACCAGCCTTATCATGGATTGCGGATACAGCTTTACCTACAATAGGCTCTGTAGCCGAAGCTGTATTTACTGGCTTTGGTGAGACGCTTTCGGCATTGAAACCGATGTTTGACGGTATAAAGTATTTGTTTGACGCTTTCGGTCAGACAATGAAAGCAGTATTTGAGTCTCCAGCAATAGAGCATTTTAAGGCAGCTTTGCAAACGGTCGGTGATGCGCTTAATGCTGCGTTTAGCAATACGACCGCAATGGATAATATCACAGGACTGTTTGGTGATTTGATTACCTCAGTTGTTGATGTAATGTCTGAGATTATAACGGCGGTCTCGCCGTTACTTCCGACCGTTATGGATATTGTCGGCTCAATCGCAGGGGCGGCAAAAGCACTGCTGCCGCCTATCGTGCAGCTCATAAAGGGCACGGTTAAAGCCGTAGCACCCGTAATAAAATCAATCGGTGACGGAGTAAAAAGCCTCGTGTCTGCCATTGCGCCGATTATTGAAAAGCTGGCTGTGCTTTTACAGCCTGTTATTTCCATTGTATCGGGAATAGCGCAGGTTTTGGGTGCTGTTCTCGCTCCCGTTATAACCGTAATAAGCGGACTGCTTACGGGAATTATTAAGGTGGTGGACGGTATTCTCGGCGTTGTTGTTGGGGCTTGGAATATAATAAAATCGGTGTTTGCGCCTGTCTTTCAGTTCTTTTCCGAGATATTCCAAAGCGTCAAGACGGTTGTCATAGGTGCTTGGAACAGTATCAAGGAAGCTATCCGTCCTGTTTGGGATGCGATAAAGACCGTTTGGGACTCAGCCGCACCGTATTTTCAGGGCATTGGCGATTGGATTAAACAGGTATTTGGTGTAGTCGGTACATTTATCGGTGGCGCATTTCAGACAGCATGGACATCAATTAAGTTTATATGGGACACAGCAACGGACTTCTTTTCCGCTGTCTGGGATACTATATCGGGAATATTCTCTGTTGTAGGCTCTGTATTAACTGGTGACTGGGCTGGTGCTTGGGAAGGCATCAAAGGCATAGTTGGTACTTGGGGCGAGTTTTTCTCAGGTGTTTGGGACGGCATAAAAGGTATTTTTGCAAGCGTAGGCTCGTGGTTCGGCAGCACTTTCTCGGCAGCGTGGTCTGCGGTTAAATCCGCATTCTCAGGAGTGACGAGCTTTTTTGCAAATATGTGGAACACCATTAAAAACACCTTTGTCAATATAGGCACTACCATTGCAAACGGCATATCGGGTGCGTTCAAAAGCGTTATTAATGCTGTCATAGGCTTTGCATCGAACACGATAAACGGCTTTATTCGGTCAATTAACTGGGCAGTCGGAGTTATAAATAAAATCCCTGGTGTGAATATACCGTCACTTAAAGAAATAAGCCTACCCCGTCTTGCGAATGGCGGTATTGCTACCACAGCTACAATAGCAGAAATCGGCGAGGCTGGTGATGAGGCAGTTCTGCCGCTTACGGCATTTTGGAACAAGCTCGAAGATTACCTTGTGCCTCAGCCACAGGCAGCGGGTGCTGTTACGAACAACATATATGTAACGGTTGACGGTCACAATGCCGATGATGAAACCCTTGCAAACAGGGTAGCACATAGGATTGTGGCAGTTATAGAGAATATGTAAGGAGGGCGGCATTATGGATATATATTTATCGGTTAATAACCGCGCAGAAGTAATGCAAATTCCTGTATTACCGTCCTCGTTTACAATTTCCAAGCCACAATCCACCACGGCGTTTGAAACGGTGTCACAGGGAGATTTGCAGCTTATAGGCACACCGAAGCTCAAGGGCATAACCATTGAGAGTTTCTTTCCTTTGAGGGGGCATAAATACTCGTATAATCGCAATAAAACGATGTGGGATTGGGACTTTGTATATAAGATTGATATATGGATACAGCAAAAGCTCCCTATCAGGCTTATTATTACGGACACGCCCATAAATATGGCAGTGGCAGTAAAGAATTTTGAGTATTCTGTGAAGACCGATGGTGATTTATGGTACAGCTTAGAGCTGGAGGAATTCAAGCTCATAAGCTATGAAAGTAACACCGATACTGAGGAGGAAATTGATATGGAGGAATTAAATAAGCTAAAAGAACAAGTGGAATATTTGCAGGGCGTTGTTGAAACGCTCTCAAATCCCTTTATATATAACTACATAGATGAAAATATGCCATCGTGGGCGCGTAGCTCTGTACAGAAGCTCATTGACAGGGGCGCGTTAAACGGCGAAGGCGGCGGCTGGAACTTGACTTATGACCAGCTTCGAATAATTACTTGGCTTGACAGACTTGGACTGTTGGGGTGATTTAAATGGGCTATATAGACACGGCGGTAAACTGGGCGGTGCAAATCGCCAATGACGGCTCATACGCTTATGTATGGGGCGGCTGGGGCAAATCTGACGGCGGCTATGACTGCGGGCATTTTGTTATTGACGCTTACACAAAAGCTGGTATAGATATTAAGGGCGCGGGAGCAACCTTTACGGGAGATATGCCTAAAGCGTTTATGCAGTGTGGCTTTCAGAATGTCACAGGCTCAGTAAATCTTAGCACGGGCGCGGGAATGAGAAAAGGCGATGTTCTCGTCAACAGCGCGAAACACGCGGCTCTCGTTCAGCGTGACGGCGGTATAACCGTTGAAGCGTGGTGCAGCAAGTGCGGTATCGTAGCTGACAAAGCCTATCGAAATGACGGCTGGGATTATGTTCTTCGTTATCCTGAAAACGGCGAAAGCGGAGGATTGAAGCCACAACGAGAGGAAGTCATATCCGTTCCGAGCGGTCTGGGCAAGTATTACACCTATATGAATTGGAATACCGTAACCAATATGGATACGGCACAGGGCAGACTTATACAGGCTGCGGGCAAACACTATGACAGTAACGGATACGGTATTGTCGGAAACCGCTATGCCCTCGCTATGACATCTACTTTCGGTAAAATCGGAGATTATGTAGATGTATATATGTCTGACGGCAGAATCATTCACGGTATCCTTGCCGATGAAAAATCTCAGGTCTATTGTTCTTGGGATCATAATCCTGCAAATAAATGGGGACACGATAACGGGCAGTGTATTGTTGAATGGGTTACAAATTGGAAAGGTCATGATAACCCTCCGAGCAACGGCAGCGTTTTGAAGGTCGTAAACCTCGGTAATTACTTTGAATACCCCGAATACGCGTCAAGCACCGAAAGCTATATGTATTCCGCTAACGCTTATGGTGACGAGAAAGAAGCCGTTGTCGTTTGGAATAACCGCGTGAAGGAAAATATCCATAAGCGGCTTCAAGACCTGCCGCCTATACCGCCCCAGGAAAAGCTAACACTTTTTGCAAACGGCAAGGACATAACAGAAATCGCGGGAAATTTAGCGTGGAAAAACAGCCTTTATGAACTTGCTACTTCTATGAGCTTTGAAACCGCAAAGACAGACGCGGCATATTTAAAGGACTTGATATATGTCCCACAGGTCGGCGATATAATCCGAATGGCTACAAACGCGGAGATATTCAGAGGAGTAATAACGGAGGTCGATGACGGAGATAAAGACAGCAACAAATACACTATCCACGATTTGGGCTGGTATCTGAACAAGACCACGCAGACCTATCAGTTTAAGAACATAACGGCGGCAGATGCCATTAAGGAACTATGTGACGACCTCGTTATAAGTCTTGTAATGCTCCCTGAACTGACAACGAATATCAATCAGATATATTTTGATAAGACCATATCGTCAATTCTTTCAGACATACTTGAAAAATGCGGCGGCGGGTACAATTACGACTTCGTCCCCGAAGGTCTGAGGGTTTATAAAGTCGGCGAACTCGTAGCCTATCCCGAATTCAGAGTGGCGAGCAATGTAATGAAGGGGTTTTCTCCCGAATACAAAGGAAATATGAGCCATTCAAGCTCTATGGAGGAGATGTTCAATTCCGTCAAGGTTACTTCCGAAAAGGATAATGTCTATACGGAGCTGGTCGTAAAACAGAACAGAGAGCTTATCGATAACTACGGTTTTCTGCAAAAGGTAATAAAAATAGACCCTGAGAAAGAAAGCGCAGAAATGGTCGCTCAGAAAACGCTTGATGAAAGCTCAAGGCTCAAAGAAAATTACAGCTTTGAGATTATAGAGATGTACGACAGCTACACACGCGCAGGTGAAGTGATTGAACTTGACGGCATAAGATATGTAATCGAAAGTACCGACCATTCCTTTAAGGACGGCTGGCATTTTGATAAGCTGGAGCTTAAAAAACTCAATTGACTATATTGAAAATATGGTTGTCTTATGTTATAATTACTATAACATTTTAATAAAGAGGTGACTAATTATTATGAAAAAGTGTTCAAAATGCGGAAAAAAATTCAATAACAAACAAGAGTTCTGCTCTCGCTGCGGCGAGAAATTAGAAATTGTTGAAGTCGATGCAAAACAGCAAACAAAAATCACAAGAATTATTATAGCTGCTTTAGTATTAATAGTGGTAATACTTGGCTGTGTTATTTGTGCATTTGTTTTTCGTGGGACTAATTCTGTGCCAACGACGGCATCGTTACAGCAACAATTTGATGAGGAAGGCTTTAAAAAATCTTGTTCTTACGCCTCTTACAAAACTCTAATAGAAAAAAGCGATGAATTAAAGGACACACATATAGCATTTGTTGGCAAAATCTATAGTGTTACCGAGCCTACTAAACATGATAAAAATTATTTATATAAAATTCAAATCACGGGAGATATTTTGTCTAAAAAAGGCGATTATGTAATGGTCAGCTATACCCCTTCCGAGAATGAGGTTCTTAAGAAAGACGATATAATAACGGTTTGGGGTATATATAATCAATTGTTTGACTATAAACAGGAAGGCAATGAAAAGGAAGAATCGGAACAAATGGCTTATGTGACCGCTGTTTATTTGTCTCATAAAAACACAGATATGCAGTATTTTGAAACTACAGCCTTTGCGCCGATGTCGCCCGAAGGCGAAATAGCTGATATTTATATTAAAATGGTAAAGGATTTTGAGGAAAACTACGAAGCGGGTGCGGCATTAAACTATGGTTGGCGAAATGAAATATGGGAAAAAGTAGATAAGATTACAAACTACGGTTCAGCTACAGCTACGACTAAAGCACTTGGACAAAAGGTTCACGGTTTGGCACACTCAATTTCAAGAGGAATGCTATTTGACGAAGTAGACGAATTTATGGATACAATCAATCAAGACCACAATGAAATAAGAGAAATGCTAACCAGAAAAAAATAATGAATTACAAATTCAAATAATAGAATTTGAAATTAAAGCGATTGCTACGACAGTCGCTTTTCTTATGCCCAAAAGGAGGACGCTATGGACGATATAACACAGTTGGCAAAGCATATCCGAGACAGAGATAATCCTTCACCGTACACACCTATGATAGGAACAATTATCGCACTGCCTGAACTTCAAATCAGACTCGGCAGCCGCATTATGCTGTATGCGGATGATGTTGTTACCACATTTAATATATACGAAAAGGAGTACGACAATGACGGAAACTTCGTGCGGTATAAGCACATAAATAAACGAGCCGTTATATTGCCGTATTCTGATGATAATAAATTTATTTTGATTGGAGTGCTGCAGGAATGAAAGAAGCATATAAATTTGATTTTGAAAAAGGCGAATTTGTATTTAAAAACAAAGACGCTGTGGTTCTGACGGGCTATGACGCTTTGAAGCAGTGGATAGAAAAGTGCATCAGGACGCAGCTTAACCGCTACCCGATGTATAAAGGCACAGGCTACGGAGCGAACATTAAGGACTTGGTAATCGGTAAGAGTTACAGATTTGATTTCGCTGAGTCGGAGCTGCGGCGAGAGGTTGAAACAGCACTTTTAAAGCACGATGACATCTACAAATTAGAGAATTTCAGAGCCGTAAAGAATGGTGATGTGCTGAACATCGAATTCACGCTCACAACGAAATACGGCACGGTAACGGAGGTGTATGCGGCTTGAAGGTAAATGAAATACTTGAATATATGCTCGGCTGGGTAAGTGATGAGTACGACACGGATGTCGGCTCATTTTTTTATGACCTTCTCTACCCCGTAGCGGTCGAGGCTTATGCGATACAGAACAAGCTGGATATAACCGCAGTAAACGCATTTGCGCTCACAGCTTCAGGCGAATACCTCGACAGAAAGGTAGCCGAGCAAGGCATAACAAGGAAAGGAGCCACTTTTGCGAAAGGCACAGTACGCATCACAGGTAATCGAGGCGAGGTCGTTTCCAAAGGCGCAAAGGTCGCTGCGGACAGCGTTCTGTTTGCTGTTGATGAAGCTGTAACCATTCCCGAAGCTGGGTATGTGGATATTGCCGCAACCTCCACAACCGCTGGAACGGCTGGTAATGTGAAGGCAGGAGCAATAAACCGCTTTCCCGTCACGCTGCCAGGACTTACGGCGGTCGTAAACGATGCCGCTTTCACAGGCGGCTATGAAGCCGAGTCGGACGGTGACCTGCTGGAACGATACATTGAAAAAGTGTCCCGTCCGAATGTCAGCGGTAACAAATATCAATATGAAGCCTGGGCAAAAGAAATAAGCGGTATCGGCAGCGTCCAGGTCGTTCCGCTTTGGAACGGCGCAGGAACGGTCAAGGTCATCATAACCGATGCCGAGAACCAGCCAGCTTCGGCAGGACTTGTCGCAGCGGTTCAGGCACACATTGACGATAATCGACCTGTCGGCGCAAAGGCTACTGTCGTGAGCGCAGCGTCCAAGACGATAAATATATCCGTTACACTCGAATGCGAGAACAAGGACACTATTGCCGAAACGATAACAACGATGGTTAAAAAGTACCTCGCTGGTATGGCATTTGAAAAATCGTATGTTTCCTATGCTAAAATCGGCGGACTTATCCTTGCGCTTGACAATGTGGAGGATTACACCTCGCTCAAGGTAAATAACGGCACATCGAATATTGCTCTCGGTGACGGTGTTATTCCCATAATCGGAACGGTGGTGGTCACATGAGTATGATGGAAAGATTGCCGTACTACTACCGCAAATCGGAGGTCGTAAAAGAGCTATATCGGGTAATACAGTTATTGCTCGACAAGCTCTCGGCAGAGGCAGCCGCCGAGGAAATGCGGCTGTTTATAACAACCACGGACGATTTCACTCTCCATGAAAAGGATGTACGGCTTTCGGAAATTGTCGCAGACAACGAAACGAAGCGGTCAAGAGTGCTTGCAAAGCTGCAGGGATATAACCTGCTCACTAAAGAGGAGCTGGAGCGGTACATCAAAATCTATGATAAGACAGGCTGTACCGTGACAGAGGATTTTGCTAACTACACTATAAACATAGTGTTCAGTGGCAGAACAGGTGTGCCGTATAACATTGATGAAATCAAGGCTGCGGTCGATGAGGTAAAGCCAGCACATATAAAGGTTGAGTATGGCTATATCAAGAACACCTGGAACGATATTCATCGCAAGCTCGGATTGTGGAAAAACGGTGTAGGCTTCACATGGAACAGCGCAGCGTATTATGACGGCAGGACTTGGCTCTATGTGGACAGTAATGAAAATGTATTTTTAAGAGAGGACGGAGCAAACGCCTATGTCGTTTTCGTTGACGGCGAACCGTATGCCCGTTTGTTGTAAAGGAGGATAACGCTTTATGAAAAGGTCAAAGAACTATAACCTTCCCTTGCCTGAAGGCGATGATGAAATGCTCATTGAACAGGTAAGCGAGGGTATTGAAAAGCTGGATGAACAGCTTGGAACTACGGATAAGTCGTTGAAATCAGTAACAACGCAGTTAGAACAATTAAAAATTGAAGTGTCAAAACTCAAAAACTCCATAGGCAATGCCTATCTCAAAGATGTTATCGAGAGCCTGAGTATTGAGGTTATTCGGAAACAATATGGAGGTCACAGCGAATACGAGCTATATGATATACGATGCGTAGGCTGCAGAACTGTAGGTGGTGATTACATCACAAATTCAGGTAAATATACAACTTATGGAGATAGAAACTACAATTGCGGTGATTTTGTAATTGCTGTAAATCCTGATGCGCTCGTTGTATCGCCTGTCACAGCGGCAACGCTTGACAACATACTCTATGTAGGTAAATCTATGCCCGATGCGTATACAGGCTTTACCATTCTTGATTACAACGATACTCACAATTGGAATATCGGCTCGGAGGAAGGTTTCGCCACATACGACACACTCCTCGAAACAATACATCTATAAAGGGCGGTGATATAAATGGCAGAAGATATACGCTTGGCAAAAGGCGAAGATGTCGATGCGCTCAAAGCTCAAATGAAAGAAAAGGTGGATATAGCTTCGCTTGAAACGGACGGCTACCTGAAGCGTAAAATTGTGGGTGCGCTGCCGTATTTGGAAACGGTCATAGGCTTTTCGGACGGTGTTTCTAAATTCACAGGAGCTAACCGAATAGGTGTAACGATAGAGAACGACACCGAAAAAGGCAACTGTCAGAAATTTGTTACTGCATCCAATGCCGCTAACGCTTATGCGTTCGCTTATCTTGATTTCTCGGATATCAGCGTGGGCGCAAAGAAGCTGACGGTCGAACTTGATTTTAAGATTGATAACTCCAGGTGGTTTATAGGGCTTTCGGATTTGTCGAAGCGTCCTGCCTCGTCAAGCCGAGCGACCTATGACAGCACAGGTGTTGTATTTCATCACGGCACGAAGGACGGCAGTTACTTTTATATCAACGGCACTAATACACGGAAAACAACCTATTTTAACAAGTGGGTTCATGGCATTATCAACATTGACTTTGAGGAAAAGACGGTCACATACAAACTGTCAAACGGCAGCGTGACCGATAATCTCACAGGTACAATAGAATTTAATGATGCTGCAGTGGAGCTGGTAACGGGTTTAGAGCTGTATTCCTATGTGAACGGTCAGACGGCAAGCATAGGCGATATAAAGGTATCGGCGCAATTCGGTGACGAAACAGATGAGCGGACGCAGTATATCATCAAAGGCGATGACGGCTCGTTCTCACACTATATCTACATAGACAACAAACCTGTGCTGATAGGTAAAAGTAACATTTTAGAGATGTACGAAGCGTTACTTGCAAGAGTCGAGGCTCTTGAGAACGGACAAGGAGGTTGATTTAAATGAAGGAGTTTTGGAATATGGTACAGTTTGTATTTGCGGCGGTCGGCGGCTGGCTCGGATACTTCCTGGGCGGCTGTGACGGATTGCTGCTTACGCTGGTTATATTTGCGACGGTCGATTACATCACAGGTGTGATGTGCGCCATAAACGATAAGAGCTTGTCGAGCAAGGTGGGATTTAAAGGTGTATGCCGCAAAGTCCTTATTTTTTTGCTCGTGGGTATGGCGCATATCCTTGACACGCATATTATCGGTTCAGGCAGCATATTAAGGACAGCGGTTATATTTTTCTACCTGTCAAACGAGGGCGTTTCCATACTTGAAAATGCGGCGCATCTCGGCTTGCCGATACCAGAACAGTTAAAGGAAATATTGGAGCAGTTACATAACCGCAGCGAGAAGGAGGGCAAAAACGATGGCAGCGATTGATAAGGTCATCAACATTGCCGAGGCGGAGGTCGGATACCTTGAAAAGGCATCCGCTTCCGACCTCTATTCCAAAGTGAACAATGCTGGATATAACAACTACACAAAATACGGAAAGGAAATGCATCAGCGCTATCCGCAGACAATGGATTATCCTGCTGCCTGGTGTGATGCGTTTTTTGATTGGCTGCTTGTTCAGGCATTCGGTGCGGATATGGCATCGAAGCTGCTTCACGGCTTTGACGATTACACCGTTGAGTCGGCTGATAAGTACAAGCGGAACGGCGAGTGGTTTCTCTCGCCAAAGAAAGGTGACCAGATATTCTTTAAGAACAGCAAGGGCGGCATCTGCCACACAGGGCTTGTTATTGCTGTTAAGAACGGTATGGTTTATACCATTGAGGGTAACACCTCATCTGCCGTTGGTGTCGTTGACAACGGCGGCTGCGTGGCTAAAAAGAGCTATTCATTAAACTACACACGAATTGCGGGATACGGCAGACCAAATTATAACTTGATTGAGGAGGACGAACTTATGAGCAAGGAATACGATGAGCTTAAGGCTAAAAATGAAAAGCAGGACGAAATAATCGACATTATGGGCAAGGAAATCCAGGAGCTGAAAGAAGCAACCACTCCCGTAATTTACGACTACATTGACGAGAATATGCCTGACTGGGCGAAGCCTACCATTCAGAAAATGAAGGACAAGGGCTTCCTCCAGGGCGATGAGGAAGGCAGACTCGGCTTGACAATGGAAATGCTGCGCCTGTTCGTGACGAACGACAGAGCAGGTGTGTATGACCATCGCTGGGACGGTAAAAGTGAATAAGAGATTTCGCTAACATTTTGCGCGATACCTAAATCGGCGGCTGCATCATCGCAGCCGCTATTTTTTTGTGCGGACAAGATAAAATCCGAGCTTTCCTCTCATATAAATATAAAAGCAAAAACTTTTTGATTTTGGGTGATTAAAACAAGCTCCCAATCTCCGTATTATGAAGGAGGCTTGTAGTGATGGATAATATACAGAAACAAACGATTACCGAGCTACGGCAGCAAGGCTTGGGTTTTGCGGAAATAGCGAGAAAGCTGCATTTGCCTCGTGATACGGTCAAATCATTTTGTTACAGAAATAAAATTATTATCGGCGCATCCGATGACATCGATAAGTGTAGAAATTGCGGAACACCTCTCACGCAGACAAAAGGAACTAAAAAGAGGGTTTTCTGCTCCCCTGAATGCAGAACGAAATGGTGGCACACACATCCTGAACATATACGGCAAAAGGCGGTTTATGGTTTTGTATGTGCAGGATGTGGAAAACACTTCAAGGCTTATGGTAATAACCACAGAAAATATTGCAGCCACGCTTGTTACATCAACGCTCGTTTCAAAGGCGGTGATGTTAGTGAATAACAAGGATTTTGAAGCAGAGAGAAAATATCAAGTCTGCTTATCTTTCGCAAAAAGGCTACTTGCAAACGGCTCTATAAGCCAGGAGGAATTTACGCAAATTGATACAATTTTGCTTAAAAAGTACCAGCCATTATTGTCTGTATTATTATCGGGAAATGACTTGATAAATTAGCCGTTTAGAGTGATATATATTGGTAGCCGAACGGCAATATCAAGGAAAGGAATAAACGATAATGAAAAAGATTACAATGGTCAAACCGACCATAAATCCATTTCAGAAACGAAAGCGTGTGGCGGCATACGCACGAGTTTCAAAGGAAACGGAACGGCTTAGTCACTCTTTAGCGGCGCAGGTCAGCTATTACAGTGAGCTTATCCAATCAAATCCCGAATGGGAGTATGTCGGCGTTTATGCGGACAGATTTATAACGGGTACGCTCACAACGAAAAGAGCAGAGTTCCAGCGTCTTATAAAGGATTGCGATGATGGAAAAATCGACATCATCCTCTGTAAGAGCATTTCAAGGTTTGCAAGGAACACAGTTGACCTGCTGGAAACCGTCAGACACTTAAAGGACAATGGAATTGAAGTGCGTTTTGAAAAAGAGCGTATCAATTCTCTGTCAGAGGACGGAGAGCTTATGCTCACGCTCCTCGCCTCTTTTGCTCAAGAGGAGAGTGTGAGCATTTCGGAAAACTGCAAGTGGGGCATCAGACGGACATACCAAAACGGAACTGACGGTGTAAGGCAAAAGCGGCTTTTGGGTTATCGGTATGACGGTGAGAAGTATGTTATCGTCCCCGATGAAGCAGAAGCGGTTAAGTACATATATAAACGCTACCTCGAAGGCGCAGGATATAAGACAATATCAGATGAGCTTGCGGTAAAGAATGTGCGTTCTTGGCGAGGCTTTGTTATGCCTATGTACAGTATCAAATATATCCTGTCAAATGAAATCTATGTAGGTGACCGCCTCCTGCAGAAGGTTTATATCAAAGACCCTATCAAAAAAATAAAGGTCAAGAACCGAGGCGAACTGCCGCAGTACCTTATTCAAAACTGTCATGAGCCGATAATCGACAGAGAAACCTTTAATGCGGTACAGGCAGAGCATAAGAAAAGAGTTGACGGTATAAACATCACTGCCTTTTCCAAGAAAATAAAATGTGCGGAATGTGGTAGGTATTATACACGCAAAACGAGATATGTAAGACAATGGTCGTATGTGGATTGGTTCTGTCGCACTAAAAAGGAAGGCGGTAACTGCGACAGTGGATACTTGCAAGAGAAACGGCTCAAAACAATAACAACGAAGCTCCTCGGCTGGAATGAGTTTGACGATGAGAAATTTGAGGAGCAGGTTCAAGTTATTATCGCCGACAAGAAAGGAAACCTTATATTCCGACTTTATGACGGTTCTGAAATCGAATGGAGAGATATGCTAAAAGGCAGAAATGATGGTATTGACAGGAACGAATGCTTCAAGGGTAAAATATTCTGCGGCTGCTGCGGAGTGGAATATCACAGGTCAAACAGTGCGAACAAATGGATAAGCTGGTACTGTGCCGCCAAGAAAAGAAGGGCAACAATGCACGACAAACACTCCATCAACTACAACGAGTCAGACCTTGCGAGAATTGCAGCGCATATTCTCGGCACAGAAATGTTAGACGAGGCTATGTTCAAGGAGCAGGTTCAGCGCATTGTTGTTTTGGAAAGCGGAGATGTACGATTTGATTTTAAAGACGGGAGTACAAAGCTATGGGAAAGAATGTAATTACAATACCTGCTTCAATAAGCAGAATAACAGCCGTTCCTCTTGGTACAAAACAAAAGCGCAAGGTCGCTGCTTATGCAAGAGTTTCAACAGACCATGAGGAACAGCTCACGAGTTATGAAGCGCAGGTTGACTACTATACAAAGTACATTAAAAACAGAGACGATTGGACTTTTGTCAATGTATATACTGACGAAGGAGTGACAGGCTGTAACACGGCACACCGTGAAGGTTTTAAGAAAATGGTCGATGACGCATTGGCAGGTAAAATTGACCTCATCATAACAAAATCAGTAAGCCGATTTGCACGAAATACCGTTGACAGCCTGACCACCATAAGGAAGCTCAAGGATAACAAAGTCGAATGTTACTTTGAGAAAGAAAATATATGGACTTTTGACAGTAAAGGCGAATTACTGCTCACAATCATGTCGAGCCTTGCACAGGAGGAAAGCCGCTCCATTTCGGAAAACTGCACCTGGGGACAGAGAAAGCGTTTTCAAGACGGAAAGGTCAGTGTTCCATATAAACGGTTCTTAGGATATGACCGTGGAGAGGACGGAAACCTTGTCGTGAACAAGGAACAGGCAAAAATCGTCAGACGAATTTATGGTATGTTCCTTCAAGGGAAATCCCCTTATACGATTGCAAAACAGCTCACAAATGAAGGAATACCAACACCAGGAGGAAAGACAACCTGGGCTGGAAGCGTTGTACGGAGCATATTATCCAATGAGAAGTATAAAGGCGATGCGCTCCTGCAAAAGGTGTTTACGGTTTCTTTCCTCACAAAGGAAAAGCAAAAGAACGAGGGGCAAGTCCCTCAGTATTATGTCGAGGGAAACCACGAAGCCATAATCGAGCCAGCAATATTTGATATGGTGCAGGGCTTACTCAAAGCACCGAAAATACCAGGCACACATCAGAGCAATAGTGGTTTCCTTTCAGGGAAAATCAAATGCGGCTGTTGCGGCGGCTATTACGGCTCAAAGGTGTGGCACTCAAACGATAAGTACCGCAAAGTCGTATGGCGGTGCAATAACAAGTATGACGGTGAAATGTGCGACACGCCAAAGCTGGAGGAGGAACAGGTCAAGGGACTGTTCCTAAAAGCATTTAATCGGCTCTGCGAAATGCGTGAGAGTGTTACCGAGGATTTCAATGAAATCAAAGACCAGCTTTTTGACGCAACCGAGCTTGTGGCGGAACAATCGCAGCTCCAAATAGAGATAAATGACCTGACGGAAGCGGTGGAAAAATGCATACAACGCAATGCCCATCAAGCACTCTATCAAGAGGAATACAAAAAACACTATGACAGCCTGGTGGAACAGTACGAAAATGTCAGAGCAAGGCTGCAAACGGTGAGTGACGAAATTATACAGAAGCGTACAAAGAAAAAAGCCATAGAGATTTTTTTGGAGGAGCTAAATAATCAGAGCGAGACAATAACGGAATTTTCAGAAAACCTGTGGTTCAATATGGTTGACCACATGACGGTTTACTCAAAGGACGATATTCGGTTCACCTTTAAGGACGGAACGGAAATCGCCGCAAACTAAATCCACGAAATCGTCTAATGCACGATTGTGTCAATTAGGGAGTGTGTGAGATTATTTCTGTAAATTTAATTTTTCTATGATAAAATACTTAGTTTTATTTTGGCAGATAAGCAAAATTCAGCTTATCTGCCTTTTTGTAATATAGCACGGATTTTCTTCCGCGTCAAGAGCGGTCTTGTAAAAGACCGTATTTTTTACACTATATAAATATAAAAATATATGCTAAACAAGTCGTCCATCATACATAATTGACAGTTCTCCGTAAACTCTGCCCCAATTTCTAAGTGGCATTGTCCACTTCTTTGTTGCTTCAAAGGTTGCCAAATACAGTGCCTTTAAAAGGGCTGTATCGCTCGGAAATACGCTCCTTTGGCTATTCAATCGACGAAGTACGCTATTAAGGCTTTCTATTGCATTTGTTGTATACATAACTTTTCTGACTTCTGCTGAAAATTTGAACATCGGTGATAAAACATCCCAATTTTCTTCCCATCTTCTCATCGCATTAGGATACTTTTCTTGCCATTTTTTTGTGACACTCTGCATACGTTCGTATCCGCTTTCTTCGTTCGGTGCATGGTATATACTCTTTAAATCATTTGCAAATGCTTTTTTGTCTTTTTCCGCTACATATTTCAATGTATTGCGCACTTGATGGACAATGCAACGCTGATACTCCGTATTTGGATAGGCTGCTGCTATTGATTCCTTTATCCCTGATAAACCGTCTGCACATAATATTAATATATCTCTAACACCACGATTTTTGAGTTCATTTAAAACTCCCAGCCAATATTTCGCACTCTCATTTTCGCCAATGGTTATGCTTAAAACTTCCTTCTTACCCTCGTCATTTACACCAAGAATTATGTATGCAGCTATCTTTTTCACTATATGCTCATCACGAACCGAAAAGTGGATTGCATCAATGAAAACTATCGGATACACAGCTGATAAAGGGCGTTGTTGCCATTCCTCTATTTGTGGTAATATTTTATTTGTAACGGCAGTTACCATACTTTCACTTACCTCAAAACCATATATATCTTCCACAATATCAGAAATTTGTCTTGTTGTCATGCCCTTTGCAGACATAGCAATGATTTTTTGTTCTATTGCTGATATGTCCTTCTTTCGTTTAGGGACTATCTGCGGTTCAAAATCACCGTCACGGTCTTGTGGAACATCAATAGGTATCTCGCCATAAGAACTACGAAGTTTTTTGTGTTTTACTCCATTTCGATAATCCGGATTGTCACTGCGTTCATATTCGTCATAGCCTAAATGTTCATCCAGTTCAGCTTCCATCATTTCCTGAATAGTACCGCCTAACAGATCCTTTAGTGCCTCTTGAATATCTTCTGCTGTCTTGATGTTGTATTCCTGAATCAATCCGGCAATGATATTCTTCTTTCCTTCACTCATTCTTTCTCGTCTACGTCTTGCCATAAAAAAATTCCTCCTATGATTTATTTATATTCTATCATAGAAGGATTATTTTTTACAGACTTTTTCTCACAC
>OCPR01000922.1_pt1 | contig 24527 bp, 26 predicted proteins | sample 1538611 | NCBI WGS metagenome assembly OCPR01 (sample SAMN04571711, study PRJEB22368) | human gut metagenome | biome: human gut; material: stool | host: Homo sapiens | place: Luxembourg | collected 2012-09-28
CAAGCGCAAAAAATTCTTCCTCACTCATTTCAAACAATTCCGATAATGTATATATATTTTTTTCTGTATCAGTAGTCTCAGCGTTAACTGCAAGACTTCCTAACAACGAAACCGATATCATACCTGCAAGTATTGCACTTAAACATTTTTTTAGTTTTTTCATAAATACCCACTCCTTTAAATTATATCTTTTAATATAAATTATTATCTCTTCTCATTGCAATAACATCAGCGCTGTTTGCAGAACCGTCATTATTGTAATCAGCAAGATAATATTGTACGTTTGATAAATCATTTACTTGTAATATATATTGAATTATATAGTCTACATCTGCTGTTGTTATAGCGCCATCGTAATTCACATCGCCTTTTTTCAATGAAATATTTTGATATGCATATGCAAATTTATCCTCGTCAAATTTTATCAATTGTTTATCCGTTCCTATTTCATTTCCTAAATTATCCAATACATTAAATTCATAATCATCTCCCATTGTTGTTCCCGATAAATATGTAAACCAATTATACCCATTGCAGTACCTTGAAATAGGTGAAGCCAAATTATCATAATCAAAAAAGATATCTCCGTTAAAAGCAAATCCGCCAGAATTTGAACTAACATACGGGAATATTGTATATGCATTATTATGCGACCACAATGTAGATGTTCCCCTGTTTATCTTTAAAGTTAAAGTCTCACGGTCAGACGTATTAACAGAAAGACGTCCTACAAAATTAACATTTTTATGTGCAACGTCTATAGTGAAAAAAGCATTCTCACAATCAGGCAACAAATTAAAAGCGGGACTACGCGTTCCGGAATATTTTGCTTCCCAATCATTAACGTTATTAGCGCTTACTTTATTCAATGCATCGTACATTACCCAAAAATAACCGGTATTTGAGCTAATCCCACTTGAAACAAAACTTGTTCCCCATGAATTTGCTATTTTAAAAGCGCCTTTTTCACAATCTTCAATAATGCCGTTTCCGTTAACATCATAACTTTTATTATCATCATAGCCTACAACAGTAAGCATATGTGAACCGCCCTGATAACATCTGAATGCTAAACTTTCACCATTTTGGACAACTGAATTCCAACGATTATGTGAAACAACCGTAAGTACTTTACCGTTATTCAGCATTTGCTTTACTATATTAAGATAGGGATCGTTTACATTTTGAATAGTATTATCAAGAGGTATATCATATTTTGCAGTATTTTCTACTCTGGTTTCTAACGCTTCTATCTTTTCATTCTGCAATTGAGAAGGCCATTCCGTGTAATTATCCGTATAAGGAAAATCGCTGTTTTTTAAGCTTCCTAATGTTTCCAATGTAGAATAGGCGTCTATTGGACAGAGACCATGATACTCCCCATTGTTTAACAGATTATAAATCCATTTAGGTGAATAAATAACTCTGTCAGAAACATTGGTCACATTATTAAGTTTGTTTACCTCATATGAGTATTGATAATAAGTCGTTGCAAATGCCACACATGAACTTAATCTTCCTTGATCTCCTATAGGCGGAAAGCATGGCGAAGTACTTAAATCAACCGAACTTGGTACAGAAGCTGTCGTTGTCGGAATGTCCCCTGGATTTTCAAAAATATTATTTATACCTAGTGTTGAATTCAATATTACGCCTTCAGAACAAGCATTTTCTTCCGCTCCTACCGGTAACATACTGATTAGATTAACAGCCAATATTCCACCTACAGCAGCACTTAAAAGTTTTTTTAATTTGCTCATTGTATTGTCCTCCTATTTTTAATTTGAAAAGTATTTTTCCTTCTGTTTATATTATATCACAAATTTCCTATTTTTACCATAGTAGTTTTTATATATTTATAATTTTGTATATATGCACAAAAATTAATAGAGTATTTGTACTAATTTACAAATACTCTATTAAAAATAATATTATTGTTGTTCAACAAACATACCTTCGGCTCTTGCCAAAGCTTTAGCGGCAAGGAATCGAGCTATTTCTGCGCAATCCAATGCTGTTATTTTCCCGTCACCATTGAAATCTGCTGTTCCCGGTAATTCGTCTGCTTTCTGTTCCGCAAGCTTTTTTGCTATGTATGCTGCGTCTCCGGCTGTAAATTTGTCATCGCCGTTAGCTTCTCCATAATTAGAGGCATGCGAAAAAATGTCAACATAAGGTGAAAGATAAAGTAAATTACTATCAGCCTGCATAATACAATATTCAAATTTTGCTAAGTAAAGTATATCCTCATCAGTTATTTCTGAAAACTTTAATTTAAAATCAGTAATACTTACCTCAAGCCTCCAATCGAAATAAGACGAACCTGACATCAACGGTGATTTTACTGTATATTCAACACTATCCCCCAATAAATACTGTATGCATTTTTCAGTTTCATAAGGAATATATTCCTTATCACTTGATTTTACAGTACAATCAAATACGCCTCTTAACCCGACATAGTCACTATACATAACTTTCAAGGCCTCATAATCAGGCACATTAGATGAACCCTGCATATTATTAATACCATATATTGCCCTAGCTTCACCCTCAGGTATCGATTTCATATCATAATAACAAGAATTAGCAGTTTCGTCAAGAGCCAAAAATTCTTCTTCACTCATCTCCATCAGTTCTGAAAAGGTATACATTTTTTCTTCTTCCGCACTTTCTGCACTCACAGACAAACTTCCTAATAACGAAACCGACATCATACCTGCAAGTATAGCACTCAAACATTTTTTTAGTTTTTTCATAATACCACTCCTTAATATAAATTATTGTCTTTTCTTAATACAATAATATCTGTAACATCTACATGCCCATCATTATTACAATCAGCCAAATAATATTGAACATTAGATAATTTATTTACTTGTAATATATATTGAGTAAGATACTCTATATCATCTGTTGTTATCACTCCATCGTAATTAACATCGCCTTTTTGAAATTGCATCTTTTGACATTCAATTTTATATCCACCACTTGACAACGTTGATGGGACATTCAAATCACATATTGTATTTGATAAGTTATCTACTATTTTATATGATATATTAGTAAAAACATCTTTTGAAGTAGAAGAATGATTATTAATTTTTACCCCATAATAAAATCCATAAGAACAAAGATTAATTGGTGTTAAAAGATCTGTATAATCTAGCACTAAAGTCCCATTAAAAGGTACTGCTTCTGCTGTATTAAGATAATAACGTATATTATCATTATAAAAATATGTTATATTGTCATGCAAACAATTAACTTCTGAGTCTCCTCGTGTAGCCATTGCACTTAATTTATTTTTATTAGTTGTATTAATAGTTAAAAGTCCAACCATACCAATTTCATAATTTTGAACATTTACATAGAAAAATACATTTCCATCTATATCATCCCTATGAAATATTGATACTCTTTCTCCTGATTTATTACTTTCCCAATTATTAACTTTATTTGCACTAACAGCATTTAATGCATCATACAGAACCCAAATGTAACCATCATTTCCCCAATCTGTTCCCCATGAATTTGCAACCTTAAATGCGCCCTTTTCACAATCTTCAATAACTCCATTTCCATTAACATCACAAAAAACATTATCATCATATCCTACTACAGTCATTGCATGACTACTGTTAGTATACGATGCACGATATACAACTAATTCATCTGGTCTATTATATGATTCCTTTGTAGACCAAGAAAAGTAATTATCTACATAACCTCTCACCACAAAAACTTTACCAGCATTTAATAAAGCTTTTGCCGCAATTAAATCAGAATCATTATTACTAGTTATACATGTTCCAGTTGAAGGAATGGTTATTCTATCAACAACTGAAACTCTAGTTTTTAAAGCATCCGTCATTGCTTCTGTATCCGTTGACCATGCAAAACTATATGCATTTTTATTATATGGCATTTCTGATAATGTTAATGCACCTTGACGCTTTAATACATTATAGGCATTATCAATATAGCTACCCTTATCTACGCCACAATTAGTAAAATTATAAGTCCATGATGGAGAATATGTATTTCCATTTGTGGTAATAATATTATTCAATTTATTCGCCTCATATGTAAATTGATAATATGTTGTTGCCCATGCTGTGCACGAACCGATAGAACCTTGATCTCCTATATCGGGAAAATAAGCACTAGTTGACAAATCTACTGATGATGGAAGCTGTGATGTATTTGTAAATTCATCGTTATAGTTTGGCTCTTCACTTGAAAACTGATTTGAAAATTCCATAACTTGACTTTCAGACATTTCATTATCCCCAAGTCCATATTGACTAGCTTCCTGAGCTCCTATCGGTAACATACTGATTAGATTAGCCGCCAATATTCCACCTACAGCAACATTTAAAAATTTTTTTAATTTGCTCATTGTATTGTCCTCCTATTTTTAATTTGAAAAGTATTTTTTCTTCTGTTTATATTATATCATTAATTTACGAAATTTACCATATCAAATATTACATATTTTTTAATTTGTATATATGCACAAAAATTAATAGAGTATTTGTACTAATTTGCAATTACTCTATTAAAATATTATTATTGATTTTACAGTACAATCAAATACGCCTCTTAACCCGACATAGTCACTATACATAACTTTCAAGGCCTCATAATCAGGCACATTAGATGAACCCTGCATATTATTAATACCATATATTGCCCTAGCTTCACCCTCAGGTATCGATTTCATATCATAATAACAAGAATTAGCAGTTTCGTCAAGAGCCAAAAATTCTTCTTCACTCATCTCCAACAGTTCTGAAAAGGTATATATTTTTTCTTCTTCCGCACCCACAGACAAACTTCCCAACAACGAAACCGACATCATACCTGCAAGTATAGTACTCAAACATTTTTTTACTTTCATAATAATTGCCTCCATTATTTTCCGTTTTATGTTAATTTTATACGTATATAACTTCTGCCGACTGAATTCAGTCGGCAGAGTTATATAGGTGATATCATAAATTGAATTATGGTATGTGTTAAAATATTATATTCATTGTCTTAGACGATGAATATTCTGATATTTCTTCACTGACCAAAACTAGTCAGCGAAGAAAAGCAGAAATAATTACTCATATAATGAGGTGCATATACGAATAATTAATATCAAATCAATTTTGGCATGCCAAAGACTTTGAAGTTGATTTTTCAACGCTAACCGAAGAATAATCGGTGCTGAATAATAATACAAATCTCATTCATATCAAGAGGTGATATGTCTAAAGTATATCATATTATCGATTACAAGAAACATTCAAAAAACGGGGGATCTAAACGAACCACTAATCAACATCTAAATTTAAGGTTTCTGTACCGGCTAAGCCGATACAGAAACATATATGAATTGATTCACAAAAGGTTGAGATGATATTGTGAACAATCATACAGCAAATCTTCGACATAACCAAAATTGATAAGCTATCACGAATACTACTGGAAATCTATATTCCTTTCGTATCCATTTATATTATAGCACAATATTCCAGTACTGTCAATAGTTTTTTCGAAAAAATATGTAAACAATTTATGAACAAATTAAAGACTTTTTTCGATACTGTATTTTATTACATCTTCATAAGAATTTCCCTTATAAACTTTTGCTACGGTTTTTACTCTATATGTACCGCTGTTTAATGTTGCCGAAGTATTATTAAATTCTAAATCCGTAGAATATTCGGTTCTGTACCATATTGCATGATCTATCCAATCACTACCGGATTTTTTCTGCAATATCTGCTCTACATAAATTTTAGTAATATCAGATTTACCTGATATAATACTAGTACAAGTAGCTTTTTTATTGGAAATAGAAATTTTACTTTGTGCATCATCAACATTTTCACTGAAAACGATGATTTCTTCATCAACAGCATAATCCAATTCATCAGCATTGACTATCATTCCCGATGTTCCGACTGCCAGAGCTGCTGTAAATACAGCAATAAATTTTTTCACTTTTTTCATATTTTTACACCTCATTAAAATTTGTTAGAAATTCACATTTCTATATATAAAGACAATAAAAACGATAATTTGCGGAATTCTTTTTTGAAATTTATTTTATTTTTGTAGATTTGCATAAATCAAGAGCAGTTTCCTGACTTGTATTTGTTCGCAATGTAAACAAATATATATCGTTGCTCCACATGATCAGATAATAATCTTCCTCTTCATCAAAATGGATCACATATTTTATTCCGTCTCCATCCGTAATAATATCATTGATCCCATGTTCATTATCAATGTAGATTATATTATCTTCCACTACTTCTTGTACAAATTTTATATAATCTTCATTATTTTCATAATATTTTTTTTGAGAAAATTCGCCTACAGTTTCATCCTTTAATTCAAAGCCTTCGGGTACTTCTATAGTATATTCTTCTTCAATTGTAGCAGGAAAAACATAATTTTCTTCACATTTTATACGAACTTCATCAAAATCATAATGGTACAGAACCAGATAATCAACCGCCGGATCTCTTCCGGCGTCTGTCAGTATACTCAATCCAGCCGCCATAACAAATATTGCCGCAACACTTGCTCCGCAGCGTCTGGCCATGCTGATAATTTTACCCCCGCGAGTTTTTCGTCTTTTTATAATCTTTGACATTCTGCGTTCAAACTCATCTGAAAATTCATGTTCATAATCTAAAGGAAGCGATTCGTTAAGTATTTCCGGAATAACAGATTCTGCCAGAGCTTCGGCAAATATGGATTTATCTTTTTTCATCTTTTGTCCGCCTCCAGTAATCTTTTCAAATGTTTTCTCGCCTGCTGCAACCGTTTCTGAGCAGCAGCATTTGTAATTTTTTTCATCTTTGCAATTTCTCTTAAACTTAAATCATAAAAATAGTAAAGTAACAATACTTCTTTTTCTTTAGGTTTTAATTTTGATATTTTTTCCTTTAAATACATCTTGTTTATATACTGCAATTCAATATCAGATAAAAAACTGTCATCATTTTCACAGTCATCTATGCTTATGCAATTATTTTTCGATTCTGAATTAATAATATTTTTACAGATGTTTTTTAATGTAAGAACACAATATGCTTCTATCTGACTATCGCTCAGCGTTTTAAAGGAATCGAATTTTACGGAAATATTTAAAAACGCTTCAGAAACAGCTTCCTCTGCAAGCTTTTCATCATTTAGCATCTTGTACGCTATAAAGTACAATTTCTGCTTTTGAGCATTATAAAGACGTTCAAAGCCGTCCTTTTCATAATCTTCTTCAGTAAAAGTCATATACGTCTCAAACATAAACGTCCCTTCTGTTATGTCATTTCAGATTCCTCCTTTTCATAATACATATAAAAATACGGATATTCTACCATATTTTATTAACAAACTTAATTTTTGTTGATATACACAATTTTGCAATAATATTTAGTTTTAGTTTTCGACACATATGACAATTTTAAAAATCGGAATATTATTGCTTATATATATAAAGACAACAAAAATGACTGTTTGCGGACATTTTTTTCAAAAAATATTTATATTTCGTATGAATGCACAAAATCATACGTTTTTTTTGTAAAAATTACACATATCCGACATTAACATATCCACTATAATTTATAAAAAACAAAAAATGTCACATTATTTTTAAAAACAGGGTGACAATTCGATTTTTTTATGATATAATAGAAAAGGCAAAAACTTGTCTTAAAAATGGAGGTTAAAAAATGGAAGCTACAAGAAAAAAAACAACAACATTCAACATTGTCATGGTGGGGCTTTCTGCCGCACTGATATGTATTGCAGGACCTTTTGCAATTCCGATACCGTTCAGTCCTGTCCCGATATCGCTTATCCCACTGGCAATTTTTATTTGTGCGTTTCTTCTTGACTGGAAATTGTGCGGCTTAAGCTATGTAATATTCCTGCTTTTAGGAATGGTCGGACTTCCGGTATTTTCGGGATTCAGCGGCGGTCTGGCAAAGCTTGCCGGTCCTACCGGCGGATACCTTATAGGTTTTATTTTTACAGCGCTTGTTACCGGATTTTTTATAAACAAATTCAATAAGATCTACATGTATGTTATAGGTATGATTTTGGGCATGGTGTTTGGGTACCTTTTCGGTACAATATGGTTTGTTTACCAGCAAGGTACAACATTTACAGCAGCTTTAAGCCTTTGTGTATTCCCTTATCTTCCGGGTGAGGCTGTTAAAATGGTTATTGCAGCTCTTGTCGGACCTATACTCAAAAAAAGAATTGCAAAGCTTTCAATATAGTGAAAAAAGAGGACTGATAAAATCAGTCCTCTTTATTTTTGCTTTTCTTTCTTTTTTTAACGCATTCCGTCAGCAGAAATTCAATTTGTCCGTTAATAGAACGGAAATCGTCCTCAGCCCAGTCTGCCAGATCTGTCCACAGCTTCGGGGACAATCTCAGCACTATCTGCTTTTTTCCGCTGTCTTTTTTCTCTGCCAAGCTTATCCCTCCGATATATTTTTAATAAAGCGAACCGCTGTTCACTATCGGCTGAGCGTCCTTGTTTCCGCAGAGAACAACCAAAAGATTTGAAACCATCTGCGCTTTGCGTTCTTCGTCAAGACTGCATATTTCGTTTTCAGAAAGCTTATTAAGCGCCATTTCAACCATACCTACCGCACCTTCAACGATTTTTTGTCTTGCTTCAATAATAGCCGCCGCCTGCTGACGCTGTAACATTGCCGCCGCTATTTCCGGCGCATATGCAAGATGTGTTATTCTTACTTCGATCACTTCCAGTCCGGCAACCTCGACCTTCTGCTGAAGTTCTGCCTTTAGAGCGTCCGCTACCTCCTGACTGGAGCCTCTGAGAGACTTTTCGTCTCCCTGCTCGGAAACATCGTAAGGGTAAAGTCTTACAATATTTCTCAATGCCGAATCTGCCTGTGTGGAAAGATAGTCCTCAAAATTATCAACGTTAAATACGGCTTTCGCAGTATTATTGATTTTCCAGATAACATTTACTCCGATCTCAATTGGATTTCCCTGTTCATCGTTTATCTTCTGCTTTTCATTGCGCAAAGTCATTGCTTTGAGTGAAAGCTTTTTATCTACTGACGATACGGCTACCTTTATTTCGCCGTTTTTAACTTTTTGATTCAAATCGTTTAAATGCTTTGTATACGCAGGATTGACAGATGTACTGAAAGGATTTACAAAGAAAAATCCGTCTTTTTTAATTGATCCGCTGTACTTTCCGAAGAGAGTCAGAACCAGCGCCTCATTGGGTTTAATTACTCTCAGTCCGCAATCGATTAATATAGCCAAAACAATAATAAGCGAAGCCAAAATAAATATTACAGCTGCAAATCCGTCGTCTCCGTCAGAAACGGCTTTTCCCCCGGCAATAAACGCTCCGATAGAAGCAAGATACAGAATCAGCGACAAAAACAGCATTCCCCAGCCGCTTGAAGGATTCATTTCCTTTTCTTCAAAATTGATTTGTTTTTTCTCTTCCATAATGATTTCCCCTTATTTCAAATTATTAATTGATATGTTTTGATATCAATTTGATATCACTATATTATCACAGATTTTCCGGTTTGTCAAGAGGGTATTTGATTTTTCCGGAAAAATATGATATATTGTTTTCAGAGGTGTTTTAGAAAATGGAAAAAACAAACGTAATGAGAATACTGGATCAGAAGAAGCTTGAATATAGATCTCATTTTTACGGCGATACCGGAGCAATAAGCGGAACCGATGTAGCTCAGGCGCTGAACGAAAATCCGCAATCGGTTTTTAAAACTCTTGTAACTGCGGGAAAATCAAAAAAATATTACGTATTTATGGTACCGGTATGTGAAGAACTGGATTTGAAAAAGGCTGCTAAATCAGTTAATGAAAAATCCATAGAAATGATAAAATCAAAGGAACTTCTTCCGCTTACAGGCTACATTCACGGCGGATGCTCCCCCATAGGCATGAAAAAGCTTTTTACTACCGTTATTCACTATACCGCAAATAACTTTGACAAGATTTTTTTCAGCGGCGGCAGGATTGGATGTCAGATAGAAATGTCATTTGAAAGTCTGAGAAAGGTCATACCGATCAATACCGCAGATATAATTGTAAATAAAAATGATTTATAACAGCATAGTAAAAGGCAGATTTATTTCACGTCCGAACCGATTTATAGCATACGCCGAAATAGACGGCAAAGAAGAGATCTGTCATGTAAAAAACACGGGACGGTGCAGAGAGCTTCTTATACCCGAAGCAGATATAATTCTCGAAATATCAGATAATCCTAACCGCAAAACAAAATTTGATTTGATTTCCGTCTATAAAAACGGACGGCTTATAAATATAGACAGTCAGGCGCCAAACAAAATTGCCGCAGAACTTTTACCGAAGCTTTTTCCGGATTATATTATAAAGCCCGAACAGAAATATAAAAATTCACGTTTTGATTTTTATTTGGAGTCGGCAAATAAAAGAGCTTTTGCTGAAGTCAAGGGAGTTACTCTTGAAAATGAAAACATCGTTATGTTTCCGGACGCTCCTACAGAAAGAGGCGTAAAACACATAAACGAACTTATTCAGGCTGCCGAAAACGGCTTCGACGCATATATTTTGTTTATCATACAAATGAATCAAGTTAAATACCTTATTCCGAATTATGAAACTCACCGAGAATTCGGAGAAGCCTTACACCTTGCAAAGCAAAAGGGTGTCAAAATTCTTGCTTACGACTGTATTGTAAAAGAAAACGAGATAACCGCACATGATCCTATAAAGGTTTTTACCGAAAATATGATCTGATTTTTGTCTAATTTTTTCATAAAAAGATATTGCTTTTTTTTAATTGTTATGTTATACTAAATTTAAATGGTTTGAAATACGTTATATCCGGCGCTGTTACAAAGTACTTTAGGCTTTAGAAGAATAAAAAGAAATCGGCAGTTTTTACCAAGTAATTTGTAAAAGAGACGGGTATATAATAATGGAGGAAGATATTAAATGAATATGAGTATACTGGAAATTATCGGCGGAATACTGCTGATTTTAACCTGCGTTCTTGCGGTTATTTTATGTTTGTTACAGGATTCAAAGCAGCAGCAGAATATGACGGCTGCAATTACCGGCGGCGCTAACGATTCATTCTATGAAAAAAATGAAGGAAGAACCAAAGAAGCTATTTTCAGAAAAATCACAAGAGTTTTACTTATTGCTTTGTTTGTTCTTACGATTGCTGTGAACGCCGTTATAGCTTTTGTAAAATGATTATTAATTCCCTGTGACAAAAACGAAAAGGTTAATGTCGCAGGGATTATTTTTAAAAATCTGTACGGCTGAAACAAAGCTTTCTGTCATCACATGTTCCAGATAACGAGGACTTAATAATGAGTAAAGAAAAATCAAAAAATAAAAAGAAATTTGGCAGCGATAAATATTCTGTAGAAAATTATCAAAATAAAATTATAACTTTTCTTAAAAAAAACGGAAAAAAGCCCCTATCCTCTAAGGAATTGGCGGCAAAATGCAGAAGCGTAAAAGGAAATGAAAAAAATTACAAAACGGCGGTCTCTGAACTTTTACAGAACGGAACAATATGCGAACGCCGCAGAGGCTTTGTAACGTGCGATATTCTGGGATTTTTCAAAGCCGAAGTTTTAAGACTTAACCGTACGTTCGGATTCATAAAACGCTGCGACAATAATGAAGAGGTTTTTATTCCGGGAAAATTTCTCTGCGGCGCAATGCCGGGGGATATTGTTTTGGCACGTTATATTGAATCCCGTTCGGGAAAGCCGGAAGGCGAAGTGCTCGACGTTCTTGTACCGTCGGCATCAAAGCTTACAGGCATAATCATCGAAGAAGAAGGTACTCCATATTTTCTTGCGGATACTATGTCGAAAACTCCTGTAAAAATTGAAGAAAACGGTATCGAATATCATGCCGGCGATAAGGTCATGGCAGAGCTTTGCAGAATGGGAAAACGTCACAGAGATCATAAAGTCAAAATAGTTTTCCGTTTCGGAAATTCACAAAACGCCGTATGCTGCGCTGAATCGGTATTGGCTGTAAACGGTATTGAAAAAGAATTTTCCGACGAGGTAAAGCGGGAAGCGCAAAAAATTGCGGCGGCAGGCGTATGGGAAGATGATTTTAAAAACCGTCTTGACTTAAGAAACCAACTGATTTTTACAATTGACAGCGCTGAATCAAAGGATCTTGATGACGCTGTTTCTATTGAGCGTATCGCAGACGGATATATACTGGGAGTGCATATCGCCGACGTTTCCCATTATGTTAAAGGAAACAGTCCTCTGGACAGAGAAGCTCTTAACAGAGGAACCAGTATCTATTACGCCGATAAGGTCATACCTATGCTGCCAAAGGAGCTTTCAAACGGTATCTGTTCGCTTAATCCCAATGAAAACAGACTGACTTTTTCTGCAATAATGAATATTTCAGCAGAGGGTAAGCTTAAAGATTTCACCTTTAAAAAGTCTGTCATACGCTCAAAGGTAAAAGGCATTTATTCGGAGATTAACAGTATTCTTGCCGAAAATGCTAACAAAGAAATCCTTGAAAAATACAGAGAACTTATTCCAAGTATTGAAATAATGAACGAGCTTGCTGACAAACTCATTGCAAACCGACAAAAAAGAGGTGCACCGAACATCGAAACCTCTGAAAGCAAGCTGATAATAAACGACGAACAGCTTTGTGTTGACGTCAAACCCAGAACCAGAGGCAAATCTGAAATGATTATTGAGGAATTTATGCTTCTAGCCAACGAATCTGCCGCAAGACTTGCAAGAGAAAAGCAGATTCCTTTTGTTTACAGAATCCATGAAACGCCTTCGCCGGAAAAAATTGACGATTTAAAAAGCGGTCTGAGAAGGCTTAATGTTGAGATTCCCGTATTTTCTCAGGTCAAGCCTGCACACCTTGCGGAAATTCTGACAAATGCAAAAGACAAACCGTTTTATCCGGTAGTCAACATGATGACGCTCAGATCAATGGCAAAGGCAAAATATCACACCGAACCTGTCGGACATTTCGGTCTGGCGCTTGACGACTACGCTCATTTTACATCTCCTATAAGAAGATATCCAGACCTTGCCATACACAGAATTCTTTCAGATGTCATAGACGGTGCCGACTCACAATGGCTTGAAAAAAGATACGGGGGATTTGCCGCAAAAGCTTCAGAGCATTCAACCGCAGCGGAAATAAGAGCCATGAATATTGAAAGAGACTGCGAGGACTGTTATAAGGCAGAATATATGCAGCAGCATGTGGGAGACGTATTTGAAGGTCTTATTTCAAGCGTTACAGAATTCGGTTTTTATGTAGAACTGGAAAATACCGTTGAAGGTCTTGTTCATATTAACAGTCTGCCGGAGGGTTATTATAATTACGACGGTTATTTTACTCTCAGTGACGAATACAGCGGAAAATCATATTCTGTAGGAGACCGTGTAACCGTAATTTGTTCAAGAGCAGACGTAAACAGCGGAAATATAGATTTTGACCTGAAAGTATAGACAAGGAGAAAGCAATGAAAAAATATATGCTTGCAGCCGTTCTGTCAGTGTTACTGCTGACTGCTGCCTGTTCAAAGGAAGAAACAAAAACAGCAGACGCAAAAACATCTTCTGTTTTGTCCGACTCAGAAACAGAGGCTTCCGATCATGCAGACGGTAAAAGCGAAATTGAAAAGGAAGCTGATGAAGCAGCTGAAAAAGTATCAGAAAATCAAAGCACTGCTGAAATGCAAAGCTCTGATGAACAGTCAAAAGAGATATTTGAAGCAGAAGAACAAAACAACCAGTCCTCTGAAAGCCCCGCTGATGAAGGCAGTTCGCAATCCCAAGACATTGAAGCTATCGGCAGCGAACTTTTTGAAAAAAGCTGTCAGGTAACATGGAATATGCTTATAGGCTGTCCTTACAATCTTGACTATGACACTATGACAAACAGCGGAGCCGTTCTTATCGACGATCCTGCCGTTACCGGTCTGGAGGATATTATAAACGATTATTGTCAGATTTTCGATTCTCCTGACGGCGGTCTTTATGACAAATATTTTGAATCAGAAAACGGCGTATACTGCTTTGACGGCGGTAGAGGTGCAGACAGGTCTTATACAGATACAAAACTGGAACTCGTGTCTCAAAGTGATACGGAAGCGGTTTTCAATGCAGTATCACACTTTAAAGATCCTGACACTGAAGAATCTAAAGACGATGAAACCAACATATTTGTTATAGTCAAATCAGACGGCGTATGGAAAACAAAAACATTTACATTGCCTTATTAATAAAAAACCGGTCTTACGACCGGTTTTTTATATCTGTGTGTTTTCAACCTGTTTTAATTTTGGACCTTTTACCAGTGCAACAATTGAGGAAATAAAGAAAATAAAAAATATTACTGCCGCTATTACCGGAAGAATCATAAATGTTATTTCTGATTCAGATAAATCAAAGCCTTCACGATACTCGTCTAAATCTTTATTTATTCCTTTATTAAATAAATCGTCCATTAATATAAATGCTTTCATAACCTTTAAAGATATAAGATCAAGTATAAGACATATTGCCATAAATATTGTACGTATCGCTGATACTGCCGGATGGTATGCCTTAAAGCAAATTATACTGAATATAATACAAAGTACCGTCATTATCATAAACGGGTAAAAGAATAAGGCTATATCACCAAGTATTCCGGAAAATTTCGGGTCGTCTCCTGCTCCTTCATGCTGAACGGCAAATATCATAGCTCTGATAAAATGCACAAACATAACTGCGCCGCACAGGAATGTCAGTATGGTCAGTATTCTGAAAATAATCGACGGGATTTTTGATTTCATAATTTTCTCCTTTTTTCCGTTTATGTCAGACGGAATTTATTCTAAAATATTAAATATAGTTAAAATTATATCATATTTTCTGAATATCGTCAAATTTATTTTTTATTTGCCTATTGACAATAAAGCAGATTTATGGTATAATTGTGATAAAATTGATGGATGTGTTTGTAGAATTTATGTTATCTTACTACATTAGTATTAAATGAGGTGACAAACTTGTCGATTTTTGGAAAAACAATATCATTATTTCTTATAGAAGGTGATCCAAATAAACGATGGGTTTGTGAATTATCAAATTGGAATGGTAAAGCATACAAAATTCCTCGTATTGAAATAAAGCGATGCAGTGATAGAAAAGATCTTGTCGCTTGCGGCATATATTTTCTTTTTGGCAAAAATGATACAGATAATAAAGGTATTGTTTACATCGGAGAAGCTGAAAATGTTTTTGAGAGATTGAAACAACATGACGCCTCCAGTAAAAAAGATTTCTGGAATGAATGCATCGTATATATCAGTAAGGACAATCGACTTAACAAAGCACATATCAAATATCTTGAACATCGGTGCTATTTATTAGCAAAGGAAGCAGACCGATATATTGTTGATAATTCTTCCATCCCTGCAGATGCATCTCTTACAGAGGCAGAACAAGCTGAAATGGATGAATTCCTTTATAACATTAGTATGATTAATAATGTACTCGGTCACAAAGTTTTAGAACCTCTTATTAAGATTGATTCTGTTCCTAATGATGTTGAACCGCAAGTTCTTTGCATTCAAGCCGCTCGTGGAGCTAATGCAAAAGGTATGCAAACCAGTGAAGGTTTTGTTGTTTTAAAAAACTCACAAATTGCCAATAATGTTACAAATTCCTGCCCTAAAAATATTCAGAATCTTAGAGAAAAATTGATTCAAAATAATATCATAAATGAAGAATGGATTTTTACAGAAAATAAGATATTCAGTAGTCCATCAACTGCTGCAAGTGTTGTAATGGGACGAAGTGCAAATGGTTTGACTGAATGGCGTAATCCTAAAACATCATAATGGTTGCATAGCTACAGTAAATTAATTTTTTTGATCGACAAGTGGAATAATATGATAAAATCTGCTTGACGAATCGGTATTGAAAATTTGAAAGGATCAACATTATGGAAGAATTAAAATCTATTATGGAGAAGTTTGTTGCATCCGGTTGGGATTTAATATCTATTCCTGCACAACAATGGTTAGACGGAAAAGCTGATAAAGACACTTTAGTATCATCAATTAAGCAAGCCGATATAGAATGCGGAAGCTGCGGTTGTGAATTAGACCCATTGTATAAAAGAGCATTGGAATTAATTTAACATTACTATTAATTCTGTTTCGGCAAGCATGTTAAATAACAAAAAAATTAATATGCGGGTGTGGTGAAATTGGCAGACACGCAAGATTTTGATTGCGTTACTACGGTGAAATTATTATTTTGTGTTAATTTCACTTATATATTGCAGTATTTGTGAAGGAGATAGGAAATATGGTTCTAAGAAATTATATAAAAGAAGATGCAGCAATTATCTGTAAATGGCTTAGAACCGAAGAAGAATTATACAGATGGTCGGCTGATAGGTTTAATAAATTTCCGCTTCTTGAAACTGACATTAACAATAACTATATGCCACAGATTGAAACCAGAAGATTTATTCCACTCACAGCGGTAGATGAGGAAGAAAATTTATGAAGATGTTGACTCTACTGTTCGATTTGGATTTGTTATATTAAATCCTGATTTACGAGGCATGGGATACGGAAAGGAAATGTTGCGTCTTGGAATAGAGTATGTTAAAGACAATTTAAGTGCGAAACGAATTGATTTAGGTGTATTTGCAAATAATGATAACGCAAGATTCTGTTACGAGTCGATTGGATTTAGAGAGTACAGCAGGCGAAAATGTGAGATGCCGATAGGTGTATGGGAGTGTATTGATATGGAGTTATTTATGGCGTAAAGGAACAAACAAAAACGACAAATTCGGATTTATACATGAAAAATTAAATATGCGAGTGTGGTGAAATTGGCAGACACGCAAGGTTTTGATTGCGTTACTACATTGAAAAATAAAGTCCGTATAAACTGCGGCTGTCGGCAGTATAAATTTGGCAACAAAAAATTAATATGCGGGTGTGGTGAAATTGGCAGACACGCAAGATTTAGGTTCTTGTGCCGTAAGGTGTGCAGGTTCAAGTCCTGTCACCCGCACCATAAAATCGTGCTATAATGTGAAAATTTAATAAGGAGCTAATGATGGATAATCGAAGTGATTTTCTGCAACAAATAGATTTTATATGTATTGATACAAGTTCACTTATGGAAACAGATAAATTAGAAAAATTTATAAAAAACTATGACTCGATTATAAAAGACATAAACAAAAAGATTGTTGTGCAAGAAGGTGTTGTTAAGGAATTAAAAAAACATATTGACAGTTCTGATGAAGGGAAAAAAAATAAGGCTGATCAAGCTTATAAAATTATAGCTAAAAACAACCAGTTATTTGATCTTGAAGCAACTATAGATTCAGTAAAAAACTATAAAAATTATTTTTATGATAAAGAAGTTTTAAAATTTTTAGAAAAAAAAATAGAAGAAAAAATATCCGAAGTGTTTATTACAGTATTGTTTATTACATACGATAACTCTTTGGGTCAAGATGCTTTAAATATATTTTCCCGTACAAGCTATGATCATGGAAAAGGATATGTAAAAAAAATTAATGAAAATGGTGAATTAGAAAATATTCGAAAAAAATATAAGAAGAAATCACAAAAAAAAGAAGAATCATATACATTTGATAAATGTCACCCCATTCAAGCTCACAAAAATGTTAAAACTAATGATATGGTTTCCAAGAGTCACCAAAAAGTGAACTATAAAAAAATTTTAATAAGTGGAGGCGCTATTCTAGCAAGTACATGTATTGCTGTTATTCTAAGAAACAAAAATACTAATAAGTCATCAAATATTGATATAATTCCTAATATAGATAATAATAAGACTTCTAAACTTACTAAATTAGCTGATTTTACGAATGAAGTTGCAGAATCAATAGACAAATTTTATGCTAGAAGAAAGTAAGTTTTTATTTGGGTAACACATCTGAAGTGAATTATATTCAAGATTTGATTCTCACACAAACCTCCCGTGTTGCATTAACAACTTTCAGGAGGAAAAACAATGAATAAAAATAATTATACTATCCGTTTGGAAACGCCAGACGACTACAGAACTGTAGAAAATATTAATCGTTACCATGAAAGTTCCGTTATAGAATCGCTTAACGATGAGGAAAAATTTAAACTCTTTGACGCAGAGTTTCCGCCTAAAATCAAGGCATGGCAGCCAAGTCAGGAAGAATTTTTCATACACTCTCACTCAGTTTTCAAAAATAACAAATAAAGTAAAGTCGACAGTTTTTGCTGTCGGCTTTTTTAATTTAATCACGGCTGACGGCAGTATAAACATAACAGTTTATAAAATTTTTTTAAAGCCTTGACATACCGGATTAAATATGTTATGATATGAATGAACAATTCATTTATAAAAAGAGGTGAGATAATGCAGAATGAAAGAATCAAAGAAATTTATAATGCGGCGGTAAAATTATTCTTGCAGCAAGGGTATTCAAAAACTCAAATCAGCCATATTGCAAAAGCTGTAGGAGTATCTGTTGGAACTATATACCATGACTTTGCCGGAAAGCAGGAAATCATGCACTTTATATTAAAGTGTACTATTGAGCCAAGCTTCCTTGAAAGGGACTTTAACGGACCGATCACGGATAAGCTTTTTATTAAATTAAACGATGAAATCAAAAATGAATTCATAAAAGCTGCCGAAGTGTTTTCATACAATTTAAAAAATGTGGACGCCGATTATACGTTTGAAAATTTTATATCCGACGCTTTTGACCTTTTAGAACGTTATGCAGTCGGTTGTCTTTTCATTGAAAAAAATAAGATGGACTGTACTGAGCTTGCGGAACACTATCTTTTGTATAGAAAAAAATTCATTTCCGCAATGACTGAATATGTTGTCAAGTTTATGGAAAAAGGAATTATTCGTCAGTTAAAACATCCGGAACTGACAACTATTTTAATTATCGAAACGCTTAGCTGGTGGACAATGGATATGCGCTATACTTCTTTTGAAACATTGAATATCCCAACTGAATTAGCAAAAGAAGTTTGCTTGGATAATATTATTTCTGCTTATAAAATTTGCAGGCAATAAGTCCTGCTTATTTTAAAAGATATTTATGAATGAATGATTCATTTTATTAAAATTGGAGGAATTATTATGAAGGAAAAATTATTTTGTATCGGTATGTTATCAATAGTTTCATTATTTACAGGCTGCTCAAGTAATTCAAGCTGTAAAATGGTTAATCAAATGATCTTTGATTTAAATAGTGTAACTGAAATTACAATAGCGTATGACGAAGAAAACATCTCATTTTATGAGGGCAGCAATGACGAATTGCGGATAGAAGAATATATGACCGCTGACAAGAAAAGCTATTACGCAGAAGTAAGCGAGAAAAAAAACAGCATTCATATCAGCGAGGGCAGCAAACCCTTTTTTAGCGGTGATTTTGAACGGTATGTCAAGGTTTATCTGCCGTCAGAATACAATGCAAGTCTGAATGTATCTACTACAAACGGAGAAATCAACTTTTCAGATATTTTTATTCAGTTAGAATCTTTGTATGCTGAGAGTACCTCCGGTAAGGTTATTATTAACGAAGTCAATACCTCTGACATTCGTCTTATAACAACAAACGGAAAAATTGACTGTGGAAATGTAGCGTCAGATAAAATAACGGTACGCTCTACAAACGGAAATGTGCACATTCAAGCTTTAGAAGGCAAGGTAAGTTATACGTCTACCGGCGGTTCGCTGACTGTTGAATCAGCACGGGGAGGCGGAAGCTATAAGGCTGAAAATTCCGGCAAATTGAAGGTACGCTATGAAGAGTTATCCGACGACTTATATATGTTCAATAAAAACGACAGCATTAATCTGACGCTGCCTGAAAACCTATCCTTTGAATTTAAAGCAACAACTAAAAACGGTTCAGTCAGTGTACCTTTTAACGACGAAGTTTCAAAAAAAGATCGTACAACTAAGGGGACAATTGGTTCTGATCCGACTGTCAAAATAGAACTTGAATCACGAAACGGAAATATAAAGGTAGAGCAATAAAACAGTAAACAGACAGTTCTGAGAATTTTTATTTATTATTTCACCAAATTTTTTTAAATAAATTGTGCATAAGTTCATGGAAATATCTTAGCAGCAATATATCACCATATTTGACAAAACCAGACATTAATGATATAATAATAAAAAGTTATGGATATGTCTGCAAAGGCGGCGGAAGCGCATTCGGAGGAGAATGGAAGCCTAAGGACAAAAATTCTGAAAGGTTTTTAGGTGAACCTAATACTATAAGGGAAAACACTGTAAAAACAACCAAAGGCAGTTATGATGTCCTCGATTATTATAATAAAGATGGAAAAGCTATTGCTGAAAGACATTTGACAGATCACAATAAACCTCATAAACATTCCGATCCTCATGACCACTTGGTCGATTGGGATAAAAATTTTCCCGATATGAGTTCGCCAATAAATCATACCGATAGTATTATACCAACTTTTGAAGATTTTGTCAGTGAGCTTTTTGGAAAAATATCAGACTATATTACAGGAGATGAAAAATCAATGAAAAATTATGAATATAATCCCGATGACCATAAATTTGAAACACTGGGAGAATTTAAGTTTTATCTTTCATGCGGAGCAAATGTTGGATTCAAATACAATGGCGTAGAATACGGAATTGAGGGGCATAACAATAGTTTTGATATCTGGATCTACAACACTAAAGATATAGCAGAGGGTATTACACTTGAGCAAACTCTTGATTTTGAATTTGACGGTGTAAAGCTGCGTGATTTCATTACTACGGACGATGTTGAAATTATTGAAAGAATAATGTAAATTCTCTGATTTTATTACAGGAGATGAAAAATCTATGAAAAATTATGAATATAATCCTGATGACCATAAATTTGAAACACTGGGAGAATTTAAGTTTTATCTTTCATGCGGAGCAAATGTTGGATTCAAATACAATGGCGTAGAATACGGAATTGAGGGGCATAACAATAGTTTTGATATCTGGATCTACAACACTAAAGATATAGCAGAGGGTATTACACTTGAGCAAACTCTTGATTTTGAATTTGACGGTGTAAAGCTGCGTGATTTCATTACTACGGACGATGTTGAAATTATTGAAAGAATAATGTAAATTCTCTGATTTTATTACAGGAGATGAAAAATCTATGAAAAATTATGAATATAATCCTGATGACCATAAATTTGAAACACTGGGAGAATTTAAGTTTTATCTTTCATGCGGAGCAAATGTTGGATTCAAATACAATGGCGTAGAATACGGAATTGAGGGGCATAACAATAGTTTTGATATCTGGATCTACAACACTAAAGATATAGCAGAGGGTATTACACTTGAGCAAACTCTTGATTTTGAATTTGACGGTGTAAAGCTGCGTGATTTCATTACTACGGACGATGTTGAAATTATTGAAAGAATAATGTAAATTCTCTGATTTTATTACAGGAGATGAAAAATCTATGAAAAATTATGAATATAATCCTGATGACCATAAATTTGAAACACTGGGAGAATTTAAGTTTTATCTTTCATGCGGAGCAAATGTTGGATTCAAATACAATGGCGTAGAATACGGAATTGAGGGGCATAACAATAGTTTTGATATCTGGATCTACAACACTAAAGATATAGCAGAGGGTATTACACTTGAGCAAACTCTTGATTTTGAATTTGACGGTGTAAAGCTGCGTGATTTCATTACTACGGACGATGTTGAAATTATTGAAAGAATAATGTAAATTCTCTGATTTTATTACAGGAGATGAAAAATCTATGAAAAATTATGAATATAATCCTGATGACCATAAATTTGAAACACTGGGAGAATTTAAGTTTTATCTTTCATGCGGAGCAAATGTTGGATTCAAATACAATGGCGTAGAATACGGAATTGAGGGGCATAACAATAGTTTTGATATCTGGATCTACAACACTAAAGATATAGCAGAGGGTATTACACTTGAGCAAACTCTTGATTTTGAATTTGACGGTGTAAAGCTGCGTGATTTCATTACTACGGACGATGTTGAAATTATTGAAAGAATAATGTAAATATAAAACGAATCTTTCTTTTGAAGGATTCGTTTTTTTACTATTCAGCTGCTTTTTCTACCGATTTGTTCTTACAATAATATCACATAATTCTTACAATAATGTCACATAAAAAGTTAAAATGTAATGTAAATAGATGTCGGATATTCAGCGTTTCTGTTATAATGTATCTTGCAAAACGATAAAAGAATTAAATTATTAATCAATTACAAAAGGAGTATGAACCCGCATGATACTGAGCGTTAAATTTATAAAAAAAATAACTTCCCGTTTATTAGTCGTTATTATGATTATCCTAGGGTTTTTTTGTGTTAAAGGTTACAATTTATACTCAGATACGATAAAACAAACCCCTATCGAAGATATAGCGGATAATATCCAGAGTCAGGATAACTTTACTTATTACGATGAATTGCCTCAGATATACATTGACGCTGTTATTTCTGCCGAGGACAAACGTTTTGAAAAACATTTTGGCATTGATCTATTTGCAATAAGCAGAGCGGCATGGACAGATATAAAGACATTTTCCTTTGCTGAAGGAGGAAGTACTATTACACAGCAAATTGCTAAAAATCTATTGTTTACGCAAGAAAAAAAATTAGAACGTAAATTTGCTGAAATTTTTGCTGCTTTCGCATTGGAAAAAGAGTACAGCAAAAAAGAATTATTTGAAATCTATGTTAATACGATTTATTTCGGAGACGGATATTATGGAATTTATGACGCCTCTCAGGGGTACTTTGGAAAAAAACCGTCTGAGCTTACCGATTATGAAGCTGTCATGCTTGCAGGTCTTCCAAATGCTCCTTCCGATTATTCACCAAACGATAATATAGAGCTTGCCGAAAAACGAATGTCCGCCGTACTTGACCGTATGATAAAATGCAAAAAAATCACTAAAGAAAAAGCAGAAAATATTATGAACGAAAATAACTAATCAAAAATAATTATGTAAATTATCTTGACAAGTTAAGAATATAGTGATATAATTTAAAAAATTAAAAAAGAGGAGAAATATAATGAACAAATTAAAAAAAATATCAATTCTTTTTGCGGCTGTTTTATCATTGACCATGCTGGCATCATGCGGCAGTGATTCAAAAGATACGAAAAAGTCAGATAAATCAGACTCGTCAACTGCTGAAGATAAAGCTGTTTTTGGTTTTAAGTTTACTGTAAACGGCGATGAATATGCTGTACCTGCTCCGTTTAAAGACTTTGCAGATAAGGGTTGGGAATATGACGGCGAATCTGATGAAAAAGTTCCGGCGCATAAATACCTGATAGGCGCATACATAGAAAAAGACGACATGGATCCTTCAGTTTATATTATGAACGACAGTGACGACGAAATAAACGTAACCGAAGGAGATATATCCTGCATAGGTTTCGACCAGTTTGATATGAAAAACAACGAAATTAAATACGGTGATAACATTACAATGGGTAAAACTACCCTTGAAGAAGTAAAATCCGCTTTCGGAGAACCTGATTATGAAAATACTCTTGAAGATCTTGGTATTACAACAATAAGGTATGAAAAAGATATTTACATAGAAGTTGAGTTTAAATTTGATGAATCAGGCATTCTTAACGGTTTTACCCTTACAAATCAGCCTACAGATTTCTAATTAGTAAATACCTCAGGAATAAATTCCTGAGGTATTTTTTATAAACTATTCCGCCGACTTTACATGTTCTGCAAAAATACTTTGAATTTCCGAATATTCTCCCAGACCTTTCATTATACACTCAACCTCAAAACCTTCATTAATAAAATTATTTTTCCAGGAATCCTGACCAAAGCCTGCCATATCGTTTGACGCATGATCTCCTGAAACTATCATAAACGGCATGAGCACAACCTTTTTATATCCTCCTGCTCTTACTTTTAAAATAACTTCGTCCAGTTCGGGTTCTGCTTCAACAGTACCCACAAAAACATTTTCAATCCCGCAGCTTCTGAATTTTTCCTCAAGTTCGGTATAAACTGTATTTACGCTATGCTCAGTTCCATGTCCCATAAAAACGGCTGCAGTATGTAAATCTGCAATTTTTTTTACTTTATCGGAAAAAATATCAACAACCTTCTCAAGATCCTTATCTGATGTAAGAAGAGGACTGCCTATTTTCATAGATTTAAATTTATCCTCATAGTCTTTTAAAATTTCAATCATTTTGTCATTTTCAATACCGTTAATAATATGAGTAGGCTGAACAATAACTTCTCTGATACCGTCGGACAACAGTCTTTCCATAGCTTGTTCAACACTATCGACCTCAATACCGTCATGCTCTCTTAATTTATTTATTATAATACGGCTTGTAAATGCACGGCGTATTTCA
>OCPR01000946.1_pt1 | contig 23701 bp, 17 predicted proteins | sample 1538611 | NCBI WGS metagenome assembly OCPR01 (sample SAMN04571711, study PRJEB22368) | human gut metagenome | biome: human gut; material: stool | host: Homo sapiens | place: Luxembourg | collected 2012-09-28
GAGCCCCTGTCTATCCGCTTCCTCGACGGCATGCTTACGGTAGATTGCCTGCCGGGAGCCACCGTCAACGTCTACAGCATGAACGGCACGTTGGCTGGTCACCAGCAAGCGGTATCCGGAAAAGCAATCTTCAGCCTGCCCGGACACCTGTACACCGTGGAGGTCGTGACCGAACGTTACCGGAAAGTACAGAAAGTAGTGAGATAATACAGTTAGAAGCCATGAAGACAAACCTCCTCCAGAGAAAACGCCTCCTAACGGAAGAATCGAATCGCTGTTATCTGTGCGATGCCCCTGTCTGCACGAAGGCATGCAAGCCCGGACTAGATCCGGGCCGCTTGCTGCGGGCCTGTAAAATGGACAACCTAGCGGGAGCTATCCTCCGGGCCTACCGGATGGAAGCCTGCAAGGATTGCGACGGGCATCCTTGCGAGAAGGCCTGCCTCCGCGGACGAACCGACCGGGCGATATCCATCACCCAGATCGTACGGCAATTACAAGATATGCCAAACCCGACGGATAGTTCTCCCCTCACTTCGTCTCCGGACTTGGCGATCGACTTTTGTGGTGTCCGCTGCGCCAACCCCTTTATACTGGCCTCCTCGCCCGTAGCCCATAATTACGAGATGTGCGTCCGGGCTTCAAGACGATATCATTCTATCCGAGCCATGAGGTATCCCCCCGCTTCGACCAAATGGAGGTGGATGGCGTGCCTTTCATCGGATTCAAGAACATGGAACAATTGTCGGAAGCCTCTGTCGAAGAGAATTTCGATACTCTCTATCGCCTCAAGCAACGCTATCCTGACAAATTAATCATCTCCTCCATTATGGGACGGACAGACGATGAGTGGACACGGCTTGCCCAATATTCCACGCAGGCTGGGGCCGATATCATTGAGTGCAACTTCTCTTGCCCACAAATGACGCAAGAAGGGATGGGCAGCGACGTAGGACAAAGCCCGGAACTGGTACGCCGGTTCACCGCCGCCACACGCCGGGGTACCCATCTGCCGATACTAGCGAAGATGACACCGAATATCGGGCAGATGACACCCGTGGCGCTCGCCGCCCACGAAGGAGGAGCCACCGGGATAGCCGCCATCAACACCATCAAATGTATCACCCGTATCGATGAGAAAGCACTTACGGCCCGGCCCGTTGTCTGCGGACTGAGCAGCGTGTCCGGCTATTCGGGGAAAGCCGTGCGCCCTATCGCTCTCCGGTTCATACATGAGCTGGCGAGCGATCCTTCTGCCGGCAAGATGCCTATCAGCGGGATAGGCGGTATAGAGACTTGGCGGGATGCCCTCGATTTCCTGCTACTAGGCTGTACAAACCTACAGATATGTACTGCCGTGATGCAATACGGCTTCCGGATCATCGACGATCTATGCGAAGGGTTACGACTGTTCATGCAAGAGAACGGATATAAAACCCTATCCGACCTCATAGGTATCGCTTTACCGAACATCGTACCCCCCGAGAAACTGGAACGTACGCAGATACACCGCCCGACAGTAGATAACAGCCTATGCCTCGGCTGCGGACGCTGTTTCGTTTCCTGTAACGACGGTGGACATCAAGCTATCCGTTTCACCTCTATGCGCAAACCGGTGATAGACGAGCAAAAATGTGTCGGCTGCCATCTTTGCGCATTAGTATGCCCAACCTTCGCCATACATTGACAGGATGAGGATCGAGACGGGACACCTTATTCTACTATCCATACTTCTTCTGTGCCCGCTAGTCCATTCAGACCTGCGGGCACAAGAGAAGACACCCGTCACACGAGCCAACTCCATCATGCGGCAGGTAATCCATCAAGCCCCCATCTACGAGCACGTCCTCGAGAGCTATGAAGCGGAGACCTACGTGAAAGGCCGTACGCACGTTCCCCGGAAGAACAAGCTGCTACGATACGCCTATCTGGTCTTCCCGATAGAGCGTCATCCCCGCGATGCCTTCTTCGAGATGAGTGGCCTCACCCGCTACGACGCTCCCAACCATTATCGCAACGAGATTGTAGCCATCAACAGCAGCCATCTCGCCGCCGGAAGGCATTACAAGGAGATAGCCTCGTTCGTCAACTTGAACGTCTACTCCTCCACGATCTACAATAAGGGAATGATCATGCCACTCTCGCCCGATGCTTTCAAATATTACACGTTTCGGCAGGAAGGCACGGACACGATCTCCGGCATCCCTGTTAACATCCGTTTCACCCCTCGCCAATGGAGCCAGAAACTACTATCCGGAAACCTGTACGTAACCGACGAACTCTGGACCATCGACCGTATCGAGATACAAGGGCACTCCTCTTTCTCCGAGTTCAACCTAAGCATACGTTTCAACCGTGACGAGAAGCATTTCATCCTCCCGGAAGAGGCTGACCTGCAAGTCTGCTACCATGCCCTAGGCAACCGGATAGAGAGCGACATCCACGCCGCTTTCCGCTATAAATCGATCTCTTGGGTAGAGGAAGACCATGAGAGCAGGAAACTACACTCGCTCGATCAAACCCAATACTATACGATCACCTCCGACACACTCTCCTTTACCCAAGACAGCGCTTATTGGAACAGCCGGAGGGACAAGCCGCTCACTACCGACGAGAAAGCCTTGTACACCACCGGAACGAACGTGGTGAGGACGGAAGCGGACAGCAGCGCTCTCACTCGCTACCTCCAACTCGGCGAGCGGCTCACCAGCACGGTCAACAGGGATTACAAGAGTACTCGTGTGAAGTATTCCGGCCTTCTCAACCCGTTCCAGCTATCTTTCGGAAGCAACGGGATCACCTATAAGCAAGAAGCACGTATCAGTAAGACATTCGAGCATGACCGTCAGCTACGCTTCCACCCCGAGATCGGTTTCCTATTCAAGGAGAAAGAGCTACGCCTACGGCTAACAACCGACTGGGAGTATCACCCCGAGCGTCAAGGCATCCTCAACCTCACGATAGCCAATGACAACCAAAGCTATTCCTCCGAAGTGATCCACCAGATCAACGAGATCCTAAAAGATACCCCAATCCGTTTCGAAGATCTCAACTTGAAGTATTTCCAGCACTACTATGCCAAGCTGATGAACCAGATAGAACTGATGAACGGCTTCCGGCTCTCGGTTGGACTCGCATACCACTATCGTACGCCCGTGAAAAAGAATAAGGATACCGGATTGGATCTAAAGGATCATAATGAGTTCACCCTGGTTATCGGCCTTACCTACACGCCCCGGCAATATTACTGGATGGACGGTTACCGGAAAGAGTACCTGCATTCCCATTACCCGACCTTCCGGGTCGAGCTGGCACGAAGCATACCGGACCTGCTCGGCTGTACGGGAAATTATTGGCGGATGGAGGCCGGCATGAACCAGACCGTACGGCTGGGCTTATCCGAACGACTGAGTTACAATCTAAGCGGTGGACTCTTTTTTAACCAGCATAACATGTACTTCGCCGATTTTAGCTATTTCGCCAAACGTTATTTCCCCGAGCCTTGGGGCGACCGGTTTGGCGGGATCTTTCATAATCTAGGTGGGGATTGGTGCAATGCCTCCGACAAATATATTCAAGGGCACCTCATGTACGAGAGCCCATTCATTCTATTGCGATTCCTCAAGCCCAATCCCAAGGCGCATAAATACCTCGTGTCCGAACGTTTCTACCTCAGCCAGCTATGGACTCCCGTATTGCCGAATTACAGTGAGCTCGGGTATGGTATCGGTAGCGACCTTTTTCATATAGCGCTTTTCCTAGGCTTCGAGGAGTTCAAGTATCAAAGCGTCGGGTTGAAGTTCGCGCTTGAGTTATTCAGATAATTATAAACAAGTATAGATATGAACAAGAGAAACACTATTAAACGACTTCTTCACCGCGGATGCCTACTTATGTGTATCAGCGCAATAACAAGTTCGGCCTTCGCATGGGATTTCGCCGAGCATCGTAAGATCGGCGACCGTGCCATGAGCCTTCTCCCACGTTATCTGGTGGAAAACGGGATCTTCCCCAACGAGGCCGTCGCCGATAGCGCCTTGCTGCAAATCCTCAACATGTCGCATATGCCCGGCTCGAACGCCTACGCCATGAATGAGCTGACGCAGTTGCCGAATATCGTGACCTACGGTACGCTTTGCGGATTGGCCGGCGACCATGTGGAAAATCCCATGCTCTTGGAGACAGGCCTGCAGACCCATTTCTCCAAGACGAACCGTACGCTGGAGACACAAGCCATGAACGAGTTCCTCACCGGAGCCAACAGCAAGGAGTTGCTCGACATCAATCTGGCTTACGGTATCCTAGCGATCAAGGACCTCTCCCACTTCTACGCCTATGGCAAGGGATTGAACGAGCATCTGAAGATGATCGACCCCGAGCTGATCCGCCGCCTTCAACGCCCCTCGGAAGTAAACAAGGTCTTCGATAAATTAAATCAGTTGCCCTCCATGAGCAAGTATTTCTGCATCCACATCTTCGCCATCTATCTAGCACAAGAGGCAGGCAAAGAGATGTGTAAAGGAGATACGCAAACGGCGAGCAACCTTATGTTCTACGCCACGATGTACGAGGCTTTCGCCGAGCATTTCCTACAAGACTCCTTCGCCTCCGGACACCAAATGGTACGTAGGGGCTTCTCCGCCTCCGCCGTATCCAACAATAAGAGCCTGCACGATTTCTACAATACCATCCCCGTACAGACTGCCAACCTAAAGGGTGAGACTTGGAGCGCTTACGGCGATAAACGTTTGAACCAAAACATGATGGAGTACAACGAGGCCGATGATTACCGGCATATCCGGGTCACGGAGAAGCACCCTTATTCCTTGGAGAAAGGCTATAGCTACGAGCGGGAGACGAAAGTATTCTACCAAGTCGTGACCGCCACCTGCGAGTCTATCGTAGAAGTCTGGAAAGCTTACCAGAATGCTTTGGAAGGATCAGGCGAGAATATCTTGAACGAGATCCCTTCCGAACGAGACGACCTGCCCCAGTTCGTCTACGATCGTTTCCCGGTAATCAAGGATTTCCCGATCCCCTTCGGGACGGATCTGGATGACGTCCCCTTGGAAGCTTCCGTCGCCGACCGCAAGGATGAGCTACAGCTGATCGTACAAGAGCCTTTTACCCGCAACTTTATCCGGTCGAGGGTAGCCAACTCCTTCATGTTCCTGATCGGTACGCCGATCCATAGCAACCGGGACGGTGTCATGACGTATGGCGGTCGCTTGAACGTCAGCATGATCAATTGGCATAAGTTCGGGAAAGGGAAAGGCATGATCATGGAGCCGGGCGACATCGCTCATTGGGTATCCCCTACGATCTCCGGTTATTATATGCACGCCCCTTCCTCCTCCTACACGATCAAGAACTGGAACGTGAAGGCGGGCGCCAATTATAACATGGATATATTCGTTTCCCCGAAACGTTTCCTCGGCCTGTATAGTTATTTCGAGATGGGTATAGACCGCCGTAATGACGAGACCCGTTTCTTGGTAGCTCCCTCGGTCGGTATCCAGCTAGGTTCCCTGATCGGTGTCCATAATTTCAATATGCCGGGATGGTTACGCATCCCGTTGGGAATTATCCTCCCCTTGAAATTCGCCGTCACTTGCAATAAGGTGGCCGGCCGTCCGGTAGAATGGATCAGCAATATGGAGGTGGATATATTGTTCTAGGAAACACCTTGATTCATGCCTATATAGGTAAGAGGCCACACGGATATCGGCGTAACCCCTTACCTATATAGGCACAGGGCCACGCCGATACTCGCGTAGGGTCATACGTATATACGCGTGATCTCATCGATTTCACCGAACCCGATCAAGGCGTTAAACAGACGGATCCGGGTATACTTAGGCAGATCCTCTACCGGGATATCCTCGGCCTGTACCAAGCCTTTATCCAATAAGTAAGCACGCATCGTACCACATAACAAAGGGCGTGCGGGAGTGATCCAAGAGGTGCCATTCCAAAGGGCGACATTGCAAATGGAAGTATCGGTCAGCAAACCGTCACGGATGATCAGGATATCGTCATGTCCCCCTCGTTGGGCGAATAAATCATTTAAGCATTGACGATCCGTACTCTTATAGGAATAATCGATCTCATCGCATGTAACCAATCGCAAGGAATGAACCGGACGCATACGGTAAGGAACGTATTCTACCTGTAAGACCTCGCGGGTATATTCCACCCGGCATTTGGTACGTTCTTGATGAGGCCCCGGATGAATATAACCCGCGAGATCAATTTCTTCTCTCGCTCCGAATAGCTCCCTGCGGGTACGGTTCATACGGGCATTATGGTACGGAAGGTTATGTATCCGTCCCTTCTCGATACGGATCGTCTCCACAAACGGACTCCCAGATAAGGTCTCAATAGATGGGCACATATACTTTTTGTTTCATTTCGTTATACTCCGATCTCACATCACTTTTAGAGGTGATTCCCCCACCGCTCTTGAAAACAAACGAATGGGGAGAGACTTGTTCCATAAAACGGATCATCACGGCGCTGTCTAAATCTTGGCCGTCAAAATACCCCATCACCCCCGTATAGAAACCCCGCTCATAGGTTTCCGCCTCGGCGATGATCTCCAAGGTCTTTTTCTTGGGAGCGCCCGTGATGGAGCCGGCAGGCAAGAGGCTGAACAAAATCTCCCCGACATGTCCGTTCCATCCTTCCGGCAACCGGCCTCTTATCTCAGAGCTGACCTGCAACAAACTTCCGTTATGCGTACGCAGTTCATCGATATAACGATACCGGGGAACACAAACCTCGGAGGCTACGATACTCAAGTCATTCCGGATCAAGTCCACGATCGTGGCATGCTCCGCCGCTTCCTTGGGATCATCGAGGATACGTCTCCGGGCATCGGGCAGCGTAGCGTCGATCGTACCTTTCATGGGATACGAATAGATGAGACCATCCCGCGTCCGCACGAATATCTCCGGCGAGAATACCACGAAACGATCCCGCATCCAAAGCTTATACATCGCCTTGGATTGGTAGAAGATATCTTTTAAGGAGAGATTCGCATGTACCGGAGTAGCGCATGTCAAGTTCACCAAATAAGAATTACCCGCATGGATATGCCGGGCAACGGTCTCGAATGAATGGGCATACTCCTCGAAAGAAACATACGAGGGCTGCCATTCAACAGGTTCTCCGGATATAAGATGAGAGGAATCCCGCAAGTTACATTCGTGATTCGCATTCGTAAAGCCGTTCAAGTCGTACAATAACTCGGAGGGAGCGATCTCTTCCGGCCTCTCCACGTAGATCCGCTCTCGTTTATAATCAATGATAAAAAGGAAAGGCCGTCCCGCTTTCCCCATTTCGTTCATGCGGAAGACGGCCTCTTCTTGCGTGTATTCAGTCATTATACTAAAAATCGTTCTGTCAAACCACCAAACGCATCGATACGGCGATCCCGGAAGAAAGGCCACCAACGACGCACGTTCTCACCGCGAGTCTTGTCGATCTCTATCACACGTACCTCCTCTTCGTCATTCGGAAATACGGTTAATAGCTCACCTTGGGGACCGGCCGCAAAACTGTTTCCCCAAAACCGGATACCGCCCGTTTGTCCCGAAGGGTCCGGCTCATGCCCGGTACGATTTACGGAAATGACCGGGAGTCCGTTCGCCACGGCATGTCCCCGCTGTATGGTCACCCACGCACCCAGCTGACGGTCCTTCTCTTCCTGCGTATCGCTACTTTCCCAGCCGATAGCGGTCGGATAGATCAACATCTCGGCGCCACGCATAGCCATCAAACGGGCTGCTTCCGGATACCATTGATCCCAGCAAACCAACACACCAAGACGCCCCACAGAGGTATCGATAGGCTCAAAGCCTAAATCACCGGGGGTAAAATAGAATTTCTCGTAATAAGCGGGGTCATCCGGGATATGCATCTTGCGGTATTTCCCGGCGATCGTACCGTCTTTCTCCAAGACGACGGCCGTGTTATGGTACAGGCCCGGGGCACGCTTCTCGAAAAGGGAAAGCACCAAGACGATACCCAATTCTTTCGCCAAGGCACCGAAGGTTTCCGTCGATGGGCCGGGGATCGTCTCTGCCAAGTCAAACATGCTCGTATCTTCCGTCTGGCAGAAATACAGGCCGTTATGCAGTTCTTGCAAGACGACCAATTCCGCTCCCTCCCGGGCAGCCTTACGGATATTTACCTTTAGCTTCTCTATATTCGCCGCTCTGTCAGCGGTATTCTTTTGTTGTATTAATCCTACTTTCATATTTAATTGGTTGTAGTTATTATTCGATAAAGCTTTCCGGATATTGCATCGTCACGCAATGCAGGGAACCGTGTTGCTTGATAAGCGGAAGGCAATTGATACCCACGATCTCACGGTCCGGGAACGCTTCCCGCAAAGCCGCTTTAGCGATCTCATCTTTCGGTGAGTCATAGAACGGAACCAATACGGCCCCATTCATGATCAGGAAATTAGCGTAGGTAGCGGGCAAGCGCTCCCCTTCCCATTCCACCTTATCGGCCATCGGAAGTGGAATCAGACGATAAGGCTCCCCATTCGCCCTAGTAAACTCCTTGATCTCCTCCTCCATCGCCTTCAATTCCTCATAATGCTCGTCTTCCTCATCCTCGCAACGGACATAAGCGATCGTATCCTCGCTACAGAAACGGGCGAGCGTATCCACGTGGCTATCCGTATCGTCTCCGGCTAAATAACCGCTGGTAATCCAAAGGATACGATCCAAGCCAAATACGTCTTTCAAATAACGTTCCAATTCCTCCTGTTGCAAATACTCATTACGGTTTACGGATGCCAGACACTCAACGGTAGTCATCAACGTACCTTTCCCATCCGATTCGATACTACCGCCTTCCAGCACGAAAGGTTGCATATTAGCGGGCACCACCTCACCGGAGAAGGTCTTCATATGACAAAGGTTACGGGTAATCAGATTATCATGATTGGCGGCGAACTTCATTCCCCAGCCATTGAACACGAAATCATAAAGCATGGGCGTTCCCTCATCGAAGACGGAGATCCCCCCGTGATCCCGTGCCCACGTATCGTTCGTATCCATCTCACGGAAAATGACACGGTCGTAATCAACCTCACCCAATTGTTCACGTACGGCGGTCTCGTCCGGACAGACAATCAATAACTTCTCTCGCTTGATCACTTCCTTGGCGATAGCCACGAAGCAAGGAATCACCTCGTCCAATATCGGGGCCCAATCCGTATTCTCATGCGGCCACGTAAGCTGCACGGCACTTTGCGGATACCATTCCGCAGGTAATATCACGTTATGTTCCATATTTGAATTGTTTAAATTGTTTCACAAGCACGATCGCCGTCACGATCTCGGCGATAGGCATACTGATCCAGACACCGAGAGTTCCGAATAACGGGGGGAGGAGGATTAAACAGGGTATCAAGAAAAGCATCTGCCGGGTCAAGGAGAGAAAGATCGCTTTCTTAGACATGCCGATGGAAAGGAAGAAGTTAGTCGCCACCATCTGGAAGCCCACGATCGGGAATACGGCGAAGACGATATGCAGGCCATAAGAGGCGGCACTGATCAACTCCCCGTCACTCGTAAACATACGGACGATCCACGACGGCACCAACTGGCAAAGCAAGAACCCCAGCGTAGCCACTCCTACCGCCCAGCGCATCGTCAGCCGGGTCACGTCCGTCACCCGGGAATAGAGTCGGGCACCATAATTATAACCGGCTATCGGTTGCATACCCTGATTAAATCCCATGATGATCATCACGAAAAGAAAAGCGATACGGTTCACGATACCATAAGCGCCAATCGCCATATCTCCCCCATGCTCTTTCAATCCCCGGTTGATAAGGATCACGATCAAGCAGGAACAAAGGTTCATCAAGAACGGAGATAAACCGATCGACAAGATACCTTTCACGATCTCCGAGCGCAGCCTATAAATACCTTTCTTGAAATGAAGGAGTTGCTTTGGTCCCGAGAAATGAATCAACTGCCCGGTAAGCGAGATCACCTGCGAGATCACCGTCGCCCAAGCCGACCCTTTGATACCCCATCCAAACCCAAAGATAAACAACGGATTCAAGGCGCAATTGATAACGACCGACGCTAACGTAGCATACATCGCCATCTTCGGGAACCCCGAGGAGCGCAAGACCGCGTTTAATCCCAGATACATATGCGTAACCACATTGCCATACAGAATAATCCGCATATAATCACGGGCATATGAGATCGTGTTCTCACTAGCACCGAAAAAGTACAGCACGGGATCAAGCAAGAACAAGAAAGCGATCGTGAAAGCGACGCCCAAAACCACATTCAAGATCAACACATTCCCCAACACCTTATTCGCCCCCTCATAATCTTTCTGCCCCAACTTCACGGCAACCAACGTAGAGGCGCCGACTCCCACCAACGAACCGAAGGCGGCCGCCAAGTTCATCAACGGAAAGGTCAAGGCTAGGCCGGAAATCGCTAACGCCCCCACTCCATGGCCAATAAAAATACTATCGGCCATATTATATAAAGAAGAAGCTGTCATAGCGATAATCGCAGGAATCGCATATTGCGTAAGTAATTTACCGATAGGCTCGGTCCCTAATACCAATGGAGAATTTTGTTTTGCCATGCCGCGAAGATACGGATATTTCGATTTATTTTCCTACTTTTGTAAGGTATAACCTTATGAATCTAATCAAATGGAAACAGAGAAACAGTTGATATCCCATTTATACCAAAACAAAGAAAATGGAAAATGGATAATACAAACCAACGATGAACATCAAAGGGGTGTTGCAGAAATGGCAACCTCCTTTTCTGGACTGTTCGGACTTCCATCTTGGGGGCATACGCTTGGAATGCTTCACGACAAAGGAAAAGAGCGTGATGCATTTCAGCAATATATCCGTACGACAAGCGGTCTACCTGTGACTGACGAAAAATCGTATGGAGAGCATCATCATGCGTTTGTAGGTGGAATATTGGTAACGAACCTTATGGGGAAGAGTGTATTCAATCTTCTTGCCAACCAGATAATCTCTCATCATACAGGCCTACATGATTATGTAGATGCGGAGAGCGTCATAGAGAAAAGGCAACTTCCCGAAGAGATAAACAAAGGGGACATAGCTCTGAATATACCCCAGTTGAGAAAAGAACTTCTTGAATCTCCTTTTTCTAAACTTAAGGTGGACATGAAGCATTTTCATCACCTTTCCCGCATGCTTTTTTCCTGTCTTGTGGATGCCGACAGACTCAATACAGAGCAATTTATGGATGTAGAATCGTGGGAAAAACGGGGATGCTCGTCTACACTCACTGACTTATTGCCAAAATTGGAGGCGCATTTACGTGAACTGCAATTGTATGCACCCGATACAGAAGTGAACCACATTCGCAAGAAAGTACAGGAACGATGCCGTAAAGCTTCTTCTGAAGAGAAAGGATTCTATAGCCTTACGGTACCAACGGGAGGCGGCAAGACTCTTTCATCGTTGTTGTGGGCCATGAAGCATGCTGTAAATCACGGTATGAATCGTATTATCATTGCCATCCCATACACTAGTATTATTGTGCAGACGGCAGGCCTCTTGAAAGAAATCTTCGGCGAAGAGCACGTACTGGAGCATCATAGTAACTTTAATCCTGATGAGATAAAGAATGAAGAGGTACGTGAGAAGGCAAAGCTGGCCACGGAAAACTGGGATTATCCGATTATCGTTACGACCAATGTTCAGCTGTTTGAGTCAATGTTTAGCAACAAACCGTCCGATTGCCGTAAATTGCACAATATCGTGAATTCAGTTCTTATTTTGGATGAAGCGCAGACATTGCCGACTGATTTCTTACAACCGATAGTGGATGCACTTAAAGCATATCAGAAAATATTCGGAGTGTCGGTACTGTTTACCACTGCCAGTCAGCCGGTACTTAGCGGACTGATAGAAGGAACTAATCCTAAGGCCAATTTTGAGGGAATAGACCGTATTATTGAAATCATACCGAATGAGTTTGCTTTGCATGACAAGCTTCGTCGTGTGAAGTTAGTAATAGACAACACAGGAAAGACATACGATGAGATTGCCGCCGAAGTTGCTATATATAATAAGGTATTATGTATCGTAAATACCCGAAAGGATGCCAAGGAACTGTATGACCGTTTACCTAATGAAGGAATAAAGCTCCATCTATCGAGAATGATGTGTCCCGCCCATATCAGTGAAACCATACGGAAGGTCAAGGCATTGCTGAAAGATAAATCACATCCGATTGTCAGAGTGATAGCTACCCAGCTTGTAGAGGCAGGGGTGGATATAGATTTCCCTGTTGTATTTCGACAGGAATCAGGTCTTGACTCTATTTTACAGGCAGCGGGGCGTTGTAACCGTGAAGGAAGAAATACTGTTGGTACCACATTTGTGTTCAGTCTCGCCGCAGAGAAACGTATTCCTTTTGGGACAATGAAGGCAGCTAACAATGCACGATTGAATTTGCCTGCAGATAGTGATTGGTTTGGCCCTTCTACGATGACAGAGTATTTTCATCAGTTGTATTGCAGGAAAAACACGTTTGACGATAAGGATATGAAACATTATCTTTATAACCCTAATGAGTTATGTTTTGAAACGGCATCAAAGAAGTTCAGATTGATTGATGATGATTGTATGAATATCATTGTAAATTGGGGGAACAGCATGGAGCTTGTGGAAAAACTGAAAGAATCTGGCTGTACCTATCCCTTGATGAAGCAACTGGCTAAATTTACAGTAGGCGTTCATAGTTCCGATTTTGACAAGTTGGTCAGCTATGGTGCTATTGAAGAAGTATTAGAGGGTATCTATGTGTTGACAGACAGGGTACAGTATGACAAAAATACGGGTCTTAGCCTTGATAACCACTGGATGGAAGAGCTATTAATGATATAAAAAAAATGAATAATATGGACTATACAGATAAAGAATATTACTTGGAAGTATGGGGTGACTGGGCTTGTTTCAGTCGCCCTGAATTGAAAGTAGAGCGTGTGAGCTATGATGTTATTACACCTTCTGCGGCACGTGCCATTTTTGAAGCAATACTTTTCAAACGCTATGCCATGCGTTGGCAAGTGACGAAAATAGAAGTTCTTAATCCTATCAAGTGGACTACCATCAGGAGAAATGAGGTAGGAGCATTGGCGGGTAAGTCCTCAATCTTTATTGAAGATAAACGACAACAGAAGAATTCTTTGCTTTTGCAAGGTGTGCGCTATCGTATTCACGCAAAGCTGGTTTTTATTCCGGTAAAAGATCGACCAAAGGAGGCTTTTATCAAACATCAGCCAAGTGATGATGAGAATCCGATGAAATATTATCAGATGTTTGAACGCAGAGCATCGCAAGGACAATGTTTCACCCAGCCGTATCTTGGTTGCCGTGAGTTTGCCGCAAATTGGAAGTATATTGATAATACGGAACAACTTGCCCCTCCTTTGGCTGAAGATAGGGATTTGGGTATCATGCTTTATGATATGGATTTTGAAGGGAATGTACAGAAACCTAATGCCATGTTTTATCGTGTAAGAATGGAGCAAGGTGTGATTGTCGTACCAGATAAAGATAGCGAGGAGGTGCTGAGATGATACTAAAAGCATTGTATGATTATTACCATCGGAGTGGTAATTTACCCATTATGGGAATGGAGTTAAAGGAAATAGGTTTTATCATCGTTATTGATAAGTGTGGTAATTTCTTACGTTTTGAAGACAGGCGTATAGACAAAAAGTCTGCGCAACAGTTTCTTGTTAAGAAGAGTGTAGGTCGTTCAAGTGCCCCTGTTGCAAACTATTTGTACGACAATAGCCAATATGTATTTGGTTATTCCGACAAAGGGGACATGGAAAGCATGCGCAAGTATTTTGATACATTCAAAGCGAAGGTTGAAGAAATATACGACATGTTTTCAGATAATGAAACCATGCAGGCTGTTTATGCGTTTTATCAACAAGAGCCTTCAGATATAGTTGAAGCCATGCAGAATGATTCTCTTTGGGATGATATAAACAAGAATCTCAATAAAAAATATTCCACTTTCTCTTTTCTTATAGAAGGAGATACGGAAATAGTGGCTTCTAAGCGCAAACTAATAAACTTAGAATCGGGTGGTAATGATGTTGGTGGAGGTCTTTGTTTAGTAATAGGCAAACATTCAAAAACCGTAGAGGTTACAACCGCTACAATGATTCCGGGAAGTCAGGCTACAGCTAAACTTGTCGCTTTTCAAGTCAATTCCGGATATGATTCGTATGGTAAGTCAAAGGGGCATAATGCTCCTATATCTGAAGAGGCTGAATTTGCTTATACTACAGCATTGAATCATTTATTGCGTTCTGATTCGCATAATAAATTTATGGTAGGTTCACGCACATACCTGTTTTGGGCTTCTTCTGATAGTGAGGCTGCAAAGAAATCTGAAGATAGTTTGTTTGCTTTGTTGGGGCGTACAGAAGAAAACGATGATCCTAACATGAGCATAGAATTGGTGCGACGTACATTCAAGTCTATCTATAACGGAGTATTGTTCGCAAACAAAGATGACAAATTCTTTATATTAGGTTTGGCTCCCAATTCAGCCCGAATAGCGGTGGTGTATTGGAATGAATTGCCATTGCGTGAGTTTGCCGGCTTAATCAGTAAACATTTCGCAGATATGGAGATTGTTGATACACGTAAAGACAAGAAACCGTATGTAGGATTACATTCCATCCTCGGAAATGTTACTCTTGGAGGGAAGTCAAGCGATGCTACGCCCAATCTTCCAGATGCTGTAGTGAAAAGCATCTTCCAAGGACTTCCGTATCCGGCTTCTCTGTTTCAGGCTTGCATTCGCCGCATACGTGCTGAACAATCAGTCAACATTGGTCGTGCAGCCATCATCAAGGCTTATCTTAATCGATTAAATGATAATAATAACAATAAAAAACTCGATATTATGTTAGACAAAGAAAATCAAAATCAAGGGTATCTTTGTGGAAGGTTGTTTGCTGTTCTCGACAAGATACAGGAAGACGCAAATAACATTCATTCCATTCGTGAGCGTTACATGAATTCCGCATCGGCCACTCCGGCTATGATTTTTGCCACTATCCTAAATCTTTCCACTCATCATCAGGAGAAGCTGAATGAGGGTAAACAGGTGTTTTATGAGAAATTGAAACAGGAAATCATTTCCAAACTTGACGCAAACGGTTTTCCTGCACATCTAGATCTTCAAGACCAAGGGCGCTTTTTTGTAGGATATTATCATCAGCGGCAAGCGTTCTTCATGGGTAAAGAGAACAGAGAAACAGAAGAGTAATAACAAACAATTAAAAATATACAGTTATGTCAGAAATTAAGAACAGAATCGATTTCGTTTACATCTTTGATGTGCAGGACGGTAATCCGAATGGAGACCCTGATGCAGGTAATCTTCCCCGTGTAGATGCAGAAACGGGTATGGGGCTTGTTACAGATGTTTGCCTTAAACGTAAGGTACGTAATTATGTACAAGTGGCAAAAGGTTTGGAAGATGGCTACGATATATTCATTAAGGAGAAGGCTGTTTTAAACACTTTGATTGATAAAGCGCATGATGATTCTGAGGTAAAAAATGCTAAAGATAAGACTGATGCTGCACGTCGTTTTATGTGCAAGAACTATTTTGATGTTAGAACATTTGGTGCTGTGATGTCAACCGGCAAGAATGCAGGGCAGGTACGTGGCCCAATCCAGTTTACCTTTGCCCGTTCTGTAGATCCAATTGCTGCGGCAGAACATTCTATAACCCGTATGGCTGTGGCAACAGACGCTGAAGCTAAGAAACAAAGTGGTGACAACCGCACAATGGGACGTAAAGCTACCGTACCTTACGGTCTCTACATCTGTCACGGCTTCATTTCTGCCAACCTTGCCCAACAAACAGGCTTTTCAGAAGAAGACCTTGCGCTGTTCTGGGAAGCCCTGAAGAACATGTTCGATATGGATCGTTCGGCTGCACGCGGATTGATGAGTGCACAGAAATTGATTGTTTTCAAACATGATTCCGTATTGGGTAATGCCCCTGCCAACAAACTATTTGATTTGGTTAAGGTGGAGAAGGTGTGCGATGGAGCACCACGTTCATTCGGTGATTACCATGTCACGATAGACAAGGAACATGTCCCATCAAATGTTACTGTAGAGGAACTGATATAAAACAAAAGACAATGTATAGCGAAGACGATATGCTCATGTTGTCGGGGATTCAGCACTTCAGGTTCTGTCCCCGGCAATGGGCTTTGATTCACATTGAGCAGCAATGGGATGATAACCGTCTCACCATAGAGGGACAGATTCTGCATAAACATGTGGATGACCCGTTCTATAGACAGAAATGTGGAGATCAAATAACATTGCGTGCAGTGAATATCGCTTCGCGTGAGTTGGGGCTCTATGGCATTTCCGATGCCATAGAGTTGCTACCTTCTCCATCTTTGGAAGATACGATCTTGCATCCTAAATATCCAGGACGTTGGCGACCGGTGGCTGTGGAGTATAAGCATGGCAGACCCAAAAAGGATGAAGTGGATGAAGTGCAGTTGGCGGCACAAACAATGTGTCTTGAAGAAATGTACGCAATCCATATACCCTACGGTGTGTTCTTTTATGGAGAACTTCGTCATCGGATAGAGGTGGCTATAACAGATGAGTTGCGCAATATCGTCAGACAATGCGCCAGGGATATGCATGAAATATTCAGTAAGGCTGTTATCCCAAAAGCAAAATATGAACGACATTGCGACAAATGCTCATTGAAAGAAATCTGTATGCCGACGATAGCCAAGAATTGTACCACGGTAGATACTTACCTCAATAAACACTTATATACATGAGAAAATTGTTGAATACTTTGTATGTGACGACACCTGAAGCCTATCTGAGTAAGGATGGGCAGAATGTCGTAGTATCAGTCAAGCAAGAGGAAGTGTTCCGTATTCCTGCGATAAACATAGAAGGCATTGTGACGTTCGGATATATGGGCGCAAGTCCGGGCGTGATGAAATTGTGCAGTGACAATAGCATATCACTTACATTCCTATCTCCTCATGGCAGATTTATCAGCAGGGTACAGAGCGCAACGAAAGGGAATGTACTGTTACGCAAGAGACAATATCAATTGTCGGATGATGAATCCTGGTCATTACATGTGGCACGACTGATGATTGGTGGTAAGATTCAAAACTATCGTAATATATTAAAGAGATATATTCGTGATTATGGAGAGAATGAAAACATTAATCGGGCGGTACAAGTGTTGGAACATGCCAAGCGTGAAGCTTTGGCGACCCAAGATAAGACGACCCTAATAGGGTATGAAGGCATGGCTTCAAATGCCTATTTTGAAGTGTTGCCTGTTTTGATACTTAATCAGAAGGCTGATTTCCCGTTTCATGGCCGGAATCGCCGTCCTCCTAAAGATGCAGTGAATGCCATGTTGTCTTTTGCTTATACTTTGATTGCTAATGATACATCTGCCGCACTCGAAACAGTTGGCCTTGATCCATACGTAGGATTTCTCCATACACTTCGTCCGGGACGTACATCCTTAGCATTGGATATGATGGAAGAATTGCGAGCCTATCTTGGTGATCGTTTTGTCTTGTCGTTGATTAATAAAAGACAGATAACATCCAAGGATTTTTTGTTTCAAGGTGATAATGGGGTTGTTATGACGGATAAAGGGAAAAAGACATTTATTTCCGCATGGCAGGCAAGGAAAAGGGAGGTGATAATCCATCCTTATCTTAATGAAAAAATAGAGATAGGGCTTCTGCCTTATGTACAGGCCATGTTGATGGCAAGATATATCAGGCAAGATATTGATAATTATCCGGTATTTCTAATAAAATGATTTACGATTATGCATATTCTTGTGACTTATGATGTGGATACTACGAGCAAAGAAGGAGCTCGCCGCCTACGACATGTGGCTAAGGCTTGCATAGATTATGGCCAAAGGGTACAGAATTCTGTCTTTGAGTGTGAGGTGACAGAAGCACAATATTGTCTCTTGATTGAACGAATCAAGCGTATTATTGATATGTCTCTTGATAGCGTTAGATTTTATATTCTCAATAAAAACGAGAATAAAAGGGTAAAAGTGATAGGTGTTGAAACTGCTTACAAAGTTAATAATGCTCTTATCATATAATTTATGCGAATGTGGAGTATTACGAAAAAAGTAGTATTTTCGCACCCCTTAATAATTAGCAGATTAACCCGTCTATAAGGCGATTGCAGCCATTAAGCTGAAATAAAAATGAGAATTCGCATATTAATAGGTCTAATTTATTGACTTATAATATGTAACTTTGCACACTGTCGCACCCCGTGTGGGTGCGTGGATTGAAACAACGCATCCTCATGCCATACCAGTTCCTTTATTTTGGGTCGCACCCCGTGTGGGTGCGTGGATTGAAACGGACAATGGCGCACTAAACAGCACCAGAAAGATGTCGCACCCCGTGTGGGTGCGTGGATTGAAACATTGCGGTCGTGTTTTACTAGCTAATGAAAAGGAGTCGCACCCCGTGTGGGTGCGTGGATTGAAACCCTATATTGAGGAACTGGGGAAATATGGCCTCGGTCGCACCCCGTGTGGGTGCGTGGATTGAAACTTATACATCCATCTGTTTGGCAGCGAAGATTACGTCGCACCCCGTGTGGGTGCGTGGATTGAAACTATATACACATCGGCTATATATGCTGGAGAAGCGTCGCACCCCGTGTGGGTGCGTGGATTGAAACCCCTCATAACTATGGAATAGACCATATTTCTTCAACGCGTCGCACCCCGTGTGGGTGCGTGGATTGAAACTAAGCAATATATACATAATGGCCATGCCGCAGATTGTCGCACCCCGTGTGGGTGCGTGGATTGAAACAACACGACAATCCGGGAAGCCAAGCGTTTGGCCGGGTCGCACCCCGTGTGGGTGCGTGGATTGAAACATTTGTAAAGCGCAAGCTTTTTCATAAAAGATATACTTACGTGATGAAGTATATCTTCTATGGGACTTGAAGTGTTCTTCTGCGACGAAGGGATTAGTACTTCGTAAAAATAACTTTTTAAAGTCACTGACACTGACATATAATTTCGCTTAGTTATTTCTGCAAAAATCATTCATATGTAAACAAGTTTCGTATATTCGCGACCTTATAATAGTTTAAATATGGCAGAGGAACTACGGATTAAAAATGGTGATAAACAGGAAATGTATGAGACGTTGCTCCCGCAAATCGCCTCATTGGTAGGTAACGAGACCGACCTAATCGCTAACATGGCGAACGTCGCCGCAGCACTCAAGCAAACTTTCGGTTTCTTTTGGGTGGGTTTCTACCGGGTCATAGACAATCAGTTGGTATTAGCGCCTTTTCAAGGCCCTATCGCCTGTACACGAATCAAATACGGAAAAGGGGTATGCGGCACGGCTTGGAAGGAGACCCGTACGATCATCGTACCGGATGTAGACGCTTTCCCGGGACATATCGCTTGTAGCTCGGCGTCACGCTCTGAGATCGTAGTTCCCGTGATATGGGAGGATAAGGTAATCGCTGTCCTTGATATAGACAGTGATCAACCGGATAGTTTCGATGAGACTGATCAGATCTTTTTGGAAAAGATAGTGGAATTGCTTCCTCATCAGTAAGCCTCGCCTCAGTACTTCCCAAGAAGTACTGTAGTACTGCCTAAGAGGTACTGTAGTACTGCCTAAGAGGTACTGCAGTACTTTGTAAGGAGTACTCCAGTACTCTCCGAAGAAATACCACAGTACTTCGCAAGGAGTACTCCGGTACTCTCCCTGAAGTACCGGGACAAATGCTACTTACCGCAAATACCCTTAAATGGACAATAAGAACAAGCCTTCCCCGTAGGGGTTTGCGTAAAGGGAATTTCCGGATTGAAGATCTCGTCCAAGCAGCCCCGCAGCCCCTCCTCGAACGCTTGGGCATAACCGGAGAAATCCTCTACCTTCTCCGACTTCCCCCGTTCGATACGGTGGTAGACCGATGGGTCGAACGGATCGGCGAAAAGGGAACGGACGTAATAAATGCCCGGTTGTATCGTCTTTCCTTTGTTCTCGGTGAGATGGGCGTACATCCAGCAATACATGAATACCTGCATCACGGCTTTCGCACGATCTTTCTCCTCCTTGTTGAATAGGCTCTCGATACTACTGAAAGTCGTAGTTCCGCTACCGCTCTTGTAATCGATGATACGGATAGCGTCGCGAACCTCGTCCACACGGTCGATAAAGCCTTTCAACCGGATCTCGGAATGGTCGGAAAGGCTGATCAGACCGTTTATCTTACGCTCGGACTCGATGTAAACGAAAGGGGTCAGCTTGCCGTCACGCTCCAAGATTTTCTCCACGTATTTGCGGATCATCTCGCCGATCAGGTAGTTTTGTCCGGTAAGGGAGCGAACCACCTCTGTCTTGAAAAACTCGCTGGCGAAAGCCCGGGCGATAGCTCCGGTAAGCAAGGCCGTATCCTTACGGATCGCTTTCAGCAAATCCACGGTAACCATCTTCCCTTGGAACGGCTTGTAAAGCTCCTCCATCACTTTATGTAAGATACTTCCGAATACATCGCTCTCGATCGTCTCGCTCACCTCCTCTTCCTCTCGAATGCCTTCCACGACGGAAAAATAGAATTTCAACGGGCAATCCAGATACGTATTGATAGCGCTCGCCGAGATCGCCTTGCTCCCCCCTTTCCGGTAAGCGTCTAAACGGCGCATGATATCCTCCCTTTTCGGCACGGCCAATGGCGGGGTCTTGGAGGAAGATACGTTATAGACCACCAATTTATCTCGCATCGGCACCTCGTAATGATAATGCAGCTGGTGGACAAAGCGACTTACCTCTCCCGTCTGCAATCCGTTGCTGCGGGTATCGTATAAAAGGCTCACGTGGCTGGCACGCTCTATCAAACGATAGAAATGGTAGGCCCATACGCTATCTTGATGCTCGTAGGTAGGCAACCCGAAACCCCTGCGTAGGTTATAAGGGATAAAGGAGTTCGCCGCTTTCCGCTGCGGGAAAATACCCTCGTTCATGGATAAGATAATCAGACGGTCGAAATCCAAGGCACGGGTCTCGAGCACCCCCATAATCTGGAGACCGGAAAGCGGCTCGCCGTGGAAAGGGATCGTAATCGTATCGGTTACCCGCTTCAATAGGCGGAAGAAGGTATCTATTTTCATCTCTATACGAGCGTCTTTCATTACCTCTTTCATGCGGTTTACCGTGGTGAAATAATGGAAGATGAACTCTTGCTCCAAATCGTTCGTCCGCTGGGGTGCGTCCTCCTCTTCCTCATCGGAAAGGGCGGACATAACCTTGTTCAGCTCTTCCAACACCTTGATCAGATAGTCCGAGAAGGCCTCCACCCCGGTCACCGGCGTGAACAGGATTTCTAGCAAAGGCGTTTTCCCTAACTCCGTATGCGAGATATAGATCTTGTTGTTCTCCGTGATCTCTTTCACCAAGGAGGAAATAATCTCCGGTGAGGTGGAGAGGATGTAGCGATGGTTCAATACCGGCAGCACGTCGCGGAAATAGAACAACGGATTCCGGTCTATGTAGCGTACGTTCTTCTGCAACGCCAAGATATACTCGATCAACGAGGCGACCGGGGTTCCCGCCAAGGGATAACCCATCGTGACGTTGATACGCCGGATTTGCTCCGGTATGGCGTTCAGCACCGGGATCAGCAGATGTTCATCGGGCAAGATCACCGCCGTACGCAGGGCTTCTTCCGAACTCATCTCCGCTTCCTTGCACCAATCGCTCAACAGGGTGTAGACGTGCTTGGCCTGCCCGATACCGGAAGGGATGCCGATCACCTCGATCTCGGTCTTTACCTTCTCCTCGGGGGGTAATTTCATCGAGGAAGGGAAGCTCTTCCGGTTACGGGAGACGAAATAAGAGGCCTTATTATCCGGATCGGTTACCTTATCGGATACATAATCCCAATAGAAATCCGCTATCTTCCGCTTCTGCAACTGGGCTAAGAAACGTTCTTCCGATACGGACAAGGCGTTCAAACCGACAAAGACAATTTGCTCGTAAGGTAAATCCGGAGACTCGCCCCGTTCCATGCTTTCCACGACCTCCCGGAAGATCATGCCCTCGTAGCCTTTTCCCTCGGCGGCCAAGGTCGCACGGAATTCCTCATAGAGATCGTATAGCACTTGCCAGACCGCCAAGAACTGTTGCTGGTTCGGCGTATCGCCCCGGGGATAAAAACTGGACCAGAAACTACGGATAGCGGCGATCTGCTCATCACTTAAGAAATCGAAATCATTCTCTATCTCCCGTAGGTCCGTCACGTTACTGAATAGCATGCGGGCATTTGCCATGTACTTATCGATATCGTCGAAGTCGTTGAGCAACATCTCGCCCCAATACAGGAATTCATCGAAAGTCTCGGTGGAACCGCTTTGGCGGATGTAGATGTCGTACAGGGTAAAAAGCATACTGATCCGGTCGGCGGATTGTTTTCCGCTCAACTGGATAAAGAGATCGTTGATCGTAAGGATTGTCGGAGAGAAAAGGGGAATATCGGCTACCTCCGAGAGATATTTCTGGAAGAAAAGTCCCGTACGCCGGTTTGGGAAAACAAAGGCCAGACGACTGACCTCCGCTCCCCATTTCTCGTAAAAAAGAGACGCTACTTGATATAAGAACGGTTTCATTTATTCAAAAATTTGTACAGGCTGTAGAGACGGGGCGTGCCCCGTCTCCCACCATCTAATAGTAACTTTAAATACTCTTTTGAGGGGATGAGACGGGGCACGCCCCGTCTCTACAATCGGATACGATTCACGTTATATTAAGATGTTCTCTATCTCCTGCAATTCTTCCCCGGAGAAAGAGATATTATCTAACGCTTTCAGGTTATCCATCAATTGGGCGACAGAGCTAGCGCCAATTAATACGCTAGTTACCCGTTCGTCCTTTAATAACCAAGCGAGCGCCATCTCCGCCAAGGTCTGTCCACGGCGGGCGGCTACCTCGTTTAGCTTACGGGCCTTTTCCACGGCCTCCGGGGTAACTTGAGAGGTCTGCAAATGACCGGTCGATTTCGCCGCACGGGAATTCTCCGGAATTCCACGCAAATACTTATCCGTAAGCAAGCCTTGCGCCAACGGCGAGAACGCTATCATACCCACACCCTCTTCCTTCAATACAGGCAATAAATCCGGTTCCGTCCAACGATCGAACATCGAATAGCGGGCTTGGTGAATCAAGCAAGGCACCTTATGTTCTTTCAGTACGGCCAAGGCCTTACGGGTCTGGTCCGCATCATAGTTGGAGATACCTACATACAAAGCCTTTCCTTGCCGGACGATATCAGCCAAGGCCTCCATCGTCTCCTCGATCGGAGTCTCCGGGTCCGGACGATGGGAGTAAAAGATATCCACGTATTCCAGTCCCATCCGTTTCAAGCTCTGATCCAAGCTAGCCATTAAATATTTACGGCTTCCCCAGTTCCCATACGGTCCCGGCCACATATCGTAGCCCGCCTTCGTAGAGATAATCATCTCATCCCGATAAGCGCCCAAGCCCTTCTTCAATATCCGGCCAAAATTCTCCTCCGCCGATCCGTAGGCCGGACCATAGTTATTCG
>OCPR01000954.1_pt1 | contig 23460 bp, 20 predicted proteins | sample 1538611 | NCBI WGS metagenome assembly OCPR01 (sample SAMN04571711, study PRJEB22368) | human gut metagenome | biome: human gut; material: stool | host: Homo sapiens | place: Luxembourg | collected 2012-09-28
TCTTTCCATGATACGCTCTTGTCATACGCACCAAATGCCATTACCAGATTGTTACCGGTAAACAGCTCTCCTCCTACCATTACGATCAGAAGAACCGCAATAGAGAACACCAGGGCTCCGAGGAATTTCCCCCATTCCGGGAATGTTTTGGAAAATACATTTCCTACTACATTACTATAGATCATCGCCACATCAATAAAAAATCCGGCCATGATCGCCCGCATAAAGTATTTTCCGAAATTGCTGTTCAGTAAATTAATCTTACCTTTCGCAGCGGTTGACAGTTTCTCTACATCCTCCCTGTTCATAAATAGCACCTCCACATATTTTTTAGCAAGCGTGGCACTTTGTTACTGCTTCTTTGTTCACAGTAACACGCTTTCCGGAAATCTGCTTGTTATATTGTAACACTTTACCATTTATTTCACAATAAAAATGCGAAAATTTCCAAAAATTTCTGGTTTGTTATACACAACAAACAATATCCACTTTATGCTAAAACACGATAGATGCCATCCCAGGCCAGTTCTTTTTCTTTCAGAAAAACTTCCGCTTCTTCCTCGGACTGTTCCACACATTTCCAGGCCAGCCCGCACTGGGCGCTGATCTCCGACGGGATCGGGATCAGTCTTCCCGGAAATTCTGCTTCCTTCGCCGTTTTTTCCATCTTCATGGCAGCTGTGGTCGTAGAAAACGTGACAACTGTGGTGATCACTTTTTTACGCATGTCTTTTTGTTCCTTCCACACACGCAAAAACAGGACACCGGAAAACCCGATATCCCGTTTCTGCTGATTTTTTATCTCTATGAAGAATTACCAGATTATTTTGCCTGGATATATCCTTTGGCTTTCAGAGTCTCTGCACAGAGAACAGCTCCGCCTGCAGCACCTCTTACAGTGTTGTGAGAAAGTCCGATAAACTTGTAATCGTAAACAGTATCCTCACGAAGACGTCCTACAGATACTCCCATTCCGTTCTCATAGTTTACATCCATCTGTACCTGCGGACGGTTGTCCTCCTCAAGATACTGGATGAACTGCTTCGGAGCGCTTGGAAGCTCAAGCTCCTGCGGAAGTCCCTTGAACTCTACCAGTTTCTGGATCAGCTGCTCTTTGGTCGGTTTCTTGCGGAATTTAACGAATACAGCTGCTGTATGTCCGTTGAGAACCGGAACACGTACGCACTGGCATGTGATCACCGGTGTGGTAGCCGGAACGATCACACCGTCCTCGATCTTCCCCCAGAGTCTTAACGGCTCTTTCTCGCTCTTCTCTTCCTCACCGCCGATGTACGGAATGATGTTGTGCTCCATCTCCGGCCAGTCTTTGAATGTTTTTCCTGCTCCGGAAATAGCCTGATATGTAGTAGCTACTACTTCGTATGGCTCAAACTCTTTCCATGCGGTAAGTACCGGAGCATAGCTCTGGATAGAGCAGTTCGGCTTAACAGCTACGAATCCGCGTTTTGTTCCGAGACGTTTCTTCTGGAACTCGATCACATCGAAGTGCTCCGGGTTGATTTCCGGAACTACCATCGGAACATCCGGTGTCCAGCGGTGTGCACTGTTGTTGGAAACAACCGGTGTCTCTGTCTTGGCATACTCTTCCTCGATTGCCTTGATCTCTTCTTTCGTCATATCAACTGCGGAGAATACAAAGTCAACAGTAGCTGCAACTTTCTCTACCTCGTGGATATCCATAACGACCAGTTTCTTTACTGCCTCCGGCATCGGAGTATCCATTTTCCATCTGCCGCCTACAGCCTCCTCGTAGGTCTTGCCTGCGCTTCTCGGGCTTGCTGCTACGGTAACCACCTCAAACCACGGGTGATTCTCCAGAAGAGAAATGAATCTCTGACCAACCATTCCAGTTGCACCTAAAATGCCGACTTTAAGTTTTTCACTCATAATAAAACTCTCCTCATCTTGTGTCCCTCTATGGCACACATTTGTCTTTTCTGTAAATACTATACCAATTTTTCGGAAAATGCAAGCATTATCTTAATTTTTTTCAAGATATTCCTTATTCTGAGCGATCACCTGCTCCATAACAGATGGTCCCGGTGCACCAAGAGTTACTCGTTTCTCCACACAGGTCTTCATACTGATCGCCTCGTAGATATCCTCCTCAAAAACAGGGCTGATCTCTTTGTACTCGGAAAGTGGAAGCTCATCCAGGGAGATTCCTTTATCCAGGCAGAGAAGAACCAGTCTTCCTACGATACCGTGGGCATCACGGAACGGTACGCCATGGTTTACCAGATAATCTGCGGCATCTGTTGCGTTTGTAAATCCTCTCTTTGCGCTTGCCTCCATATTTGCCTTATTGAACTGCATGGTGGAAACCATACCTGTAAACAGGGCGATACATCCCTTTACAGTATCAATGGCATCGAACGTAAGCTCTTTATCTTCCTGCATGTCTTTGTTATATGCAAGGGGAATTCCCTTCATAGTTGTAAGGATAGATGTCAGTGCACCATAGACACGGCCTGTTTTTCCGCGGACAAGCTCTGCGATATCCGGGTTCTTTTTCTGCGGCATGATGCTGCTGCCTGTGCTGTATGCGTCGTCAATTTCAACGAAACGGTACTCGTTGGAGTTCCACAGGATGATCTCCTCGGAAAAACGGCTCAGATGCATCATAATGGTAGAGAACGCACTTAAGAGCTCGATCACATAATCTCTGTCTGATACAGAGTCCATGCTGTTTCTGGTCGGTGCGTCAAAGCCAAGAAGCTCTGCGGTATAAGCACGGTCCAGCGGATAAGTGGTTCCTGCCAGTGCTCCGGCTCCAAGAGGACAGGTGTTCATTCTCTTACGGATATCAAAAAGTCTGTCACGGTCTCTCCGGAACATCTCAAAATATGCGCCTACATGGTGAGCCAGAGTTACCGGCTGCGCCTTCTGGAGATGAGTAAATCCCGGCATGTAAGTGTGTACATTCTCTTCCATGATCTTCTGCAGGGCAAGAAGAAGGTCTTTCAGCTCTTTGTCGGTCTCATCGATCTCGTCGCGGACATACAGTTTCATATCCAGAGCTACCTGGTCATTACGGCTTCTTCCTGTGTGAAGTTTCTTTCCTGCGTCTCCGATACGGTCGATCAGGTTTGCCTCCACGAAACTGTGGATATCCTCGTACTCGGATGTGATCTCAAGTTTGCCCTCTTCCACATCTTTAAGGATTCCATCCAGCCCTTCTGTGATCTGATCTTTTTCTTCCTCTGTCAGGATTCCCTGTTTTGCAAGCATGGCAACATGTGCCTTGCTTCCGCAGATATCCTGTTTATAAAACTTCTGGTCAAAAGAAATTGATGCATTAAAATTGTAAACCAGCTTGTCCGTTTCTTTTGTAAAACGGCCTCCCCATAACTGTGCCATAATATTCTTCCTCACTTTTCTTTTTTGCGGCAGAACTGTCTTCTCCGGGCGGACATGAGATCCGCCTCCCGGACGTCTGCACTTTTCTGTGTTAGTGTATCATATTTTTATGGAAATGCAAAGTTTTTCATACTTATACATACCATAAGTATTTTATACTGAGCATTTTTTTGATATAATAACCCCACGGATAAAATGGATAAACCGGAGGTATTTAATATGAGTATTCTTTCAGATACAGCACATGAAAATATGATAAATTCAGAAGCTGCTGTAACATATATTTTAAAAGCCCTGTTTTCAGATGTGTTTAAGTTTGACGGTACAACGGAAGTCATGATTTCCGAAAATATCAAGCGAGGATGTCCTCATATATGGAAGGATCCGAATTATCGCATAATATCAGATAAACTGTTTCACTGGTGGTTGTCTGATATGCCATATATTTATCTGGCTATGCTGGAAGATCAAAAATTTGTACCCGTATTATACGAAAATCTGAAAAAGATTGTCGAATATGACAAAAACCATTCTTTAGATGCAAGAGTATATGATGAAAACAAAAATGTTTTCTCTTCAAAATTATGCACAGGTACTGTTTTTCATGTTGATTTTACAAACTTCAATGAAACTCTGTACAAGAAATTACTTGCAGATCTGGAAAGATCCATGCATGCTTTAGATGATATCCGTGACCGGGTTGATGATTTTGTAAACGGCCTCTCCCCGTCCAAACGCCACCAGATTTCCTATATTGTCTGCAATTTCATGTACCTGCTGCTTGAATTGATGCATAATGATGATATATGTAACTGGTTTGAAGCAATCAGTAACTATTATCAGGATATGGCCCATGCCCATGCTGCAGTCTATGAGGAAGCATGTGATAACCCTGATGATTTTGCATAATGCTAAATACAGGACGGGAGATATTTTTTCCCGCCCTGTTTCTTTTTACGAAACTGTATTGTTTCTTCTTAATCCCCGGAATTTTCCAGGACTCTTTTTCTGTCTCTTTCCTGTGCTTCTCTTTTTGAAAAAACACAGCCGCAGTAATTCTGTCGGTACAGATCGTGCTCGTGGGACAGCTCAATGGAACGCTTGTAGCCATTCTTTTTCTTGAAATCCGAAGTCAGATGTGGCACTTTATAGATTTCTGCCAGCTCCTCACCGATCTCATTGATCTTCTGTGCATTTTTCAGCGGGCTGATGCTTAAGGTTGTGGTGAAATAATCATATCCGCCCTCCTTCGCCAGTTTCGCTGCCTCTTCCATCCGCAGACGGTAACACTTAAAGCACCGCTCTCCTCCTTCCGGAACATCCTCCAGTCCTTTTGCCATCTCATAAAATTCCTTCGGGTCATACCGTCCCTCCACCAGAGTTACCGGATGGACAAACTCCATCTCCCCGATAAGACGCCGAATCTCAGCCACGCGGTGTGCATATTCCTCCTCCGGTGCAATATTGGGATTATAAAAAAATATGGTGATCTCAAAATACTGCGACAGATATTCCATCACATAACTGCTGCAGGGTGCACAGCAGGCGTGAAGAAAAAGTCTGGGCGTTTTTCCCTCTTTCTGAATGTTTTCGATCAGTTTATCAAGCTCTTTCTGGTAGTTTCTTTTATTCAATGTTTGTAATTCCTTTCTCTCTGACTGTTTGGCGGCAGGCACCGGCGTCTCCTTTTCTGCCATGCGCCTTCTCCTGTTTCAGACATATGATAATATTATACCATTATCTACAAAAAGGAGGCAATATCCATGAATCCCATCCTGAAAGTACGGGATGTGTGTCTTTCCTATCACACATTGTCCGGTGAGACACCTGCCCTTTCTCATATATCCTTTGACCTGATGCCCGGCGAATTTCTGTCCATTGTAGGACCCTCCGGCTGCGGCAAATCTACACTTCTCAATCTGATCGCCGGCCTTCTCGCCCCGGAATGTGGTTCCATTACTCTGGATGAAAAGCCGGTATCTGCCGGCAGTACCGCTGTAGGATACATGCTTCAGAAAGATCATCTTCTGGAGTGGCGCAGTATTTACAAAAATATTCTCCTTGGCCTTGAAATCCGTAAAGAACTCACTCCCGAAAAACTTTCTCATGCCGAAGAACTTCTCCGGATATATGGTCTTGACCGTTTCCGGGATGCCAGGCCCTCTCAGCTTTCCGGCGGTATGCGGCAACGTGCCGCCCTGATCCGGACCCTTGTGTTGAAACCGGAACTTCTGCTTCTGGACGAACCATTTTCCGCGCTGGATTATCAGACCCGCTTAAATGTCAGTGATGACATTGGAAAAATTCTCCGAAATTCCGGCAAACCTGCAATTCTGGTTACTCACGATATCTCCGAGGCCATCAGCATGGCAGACCGGGTACTGATTCTTTCTCCCCGCCCTGCCACTGTACAGAAAATTGTTGACATCCATCTGAATATCAATAACCGTACTCCGCTTTCTTCCCGAAATGCTCCGGATTTTAAAAAATATTTTAATCTCATATGGAAGGAGCTCAACGAAAATGCCTGAAATTTCCAGACATCAGAAACAATATCTTTTACAGTATAAAAAAGAAAAACGTCTGATCTTCACAGCACGAATTCTTCTCTTTGTCCTGTTTATGGGACTCTGGGAAATGTCTACCAGATGCGGATGGATTGATTCCTTTATTTTCAGCAGCCCTTCCCTCATCGGAAAAACCTTTCTTTCCATGTGCAGGGATCAGTCTCTGTTTTCCCATATTGGAGTTACTCTGACAGAAACTCTTGTCAGTTTCTTTTTTGTTGTAATCCTGGGCGTGGGAACTGCCATTCTTCTCTGGTGTTCTCCAAAGACTTCCAGAATCCTGGAGCCTTACCTTGTGGTACTGAACAGTCTCCCGAAATCTGCCCTTGCACCTCTTCTGATTGTATGGCTGGGTGCCAATGAGCGAACCATTGTAGTTGCCGGCATGTCCGTGGCTATCTTTGGTTCTGTTATTAATCTGTACTCCGGTTTCTGCCAGGCAGATCCGGAAAAACTAAAACTGATTGAAACTCTGGGAGGCCATAAAAAAGAAAAACTGACAAAAATCATTCTGCCAGCTTCCCTTCCTCTGATCATCAGTGTTATGAAAGTAAACATTGGTCTCTGTCTGGTGGGTGTTATCATCGGCGAGTTCATCGGTGCCAGAAAAGGTCTCGGATATCTTATCATCTATGGAAGCCAGACTTTTAAACTCACCTGGGTTCTTATGTCCATTATGATCCTGTGTATTATTGCCATGGGACTGTATGCAGTGCTTAATCTTTTGGAAAAATATATACAAAAGCGATAAAATGGCAACTTACAAATTCTTAAAACAAAAAACACGCTGCCAGTTAAATACTGTCAGCGTGTTGTAATTCTGTTTTATTTTCCCATAAAATCTGTGCAGAATTCTTCCCACGGTACCGGTCTGGAATAATAAAATCCCTGAATTTCATCACAGTCCAGTTCCCGGAGAATTTTTACCTGACTGGCCGTTTCCACCCCTTCTGCAAGTACCTGCATTCCCAGACTGTGTGCCAGGGCTATGGTATGGCGGATCACTTCTTTTCCTCTCGGATTTTCTATGTAATCAATCAGGCTCTTGTCCAGTTTCAGCGTATCAAAGGGCAGCTGGTTTAAACTTGTCATGGAAGAATATCCGGATCCAAAATCATCCATATGAAGTTCAAATCCGGCATTTACCATCTTCTCTGTAAGCTCCTTAATCTGCACATTATAAAGAGCTGCTGTCTCTGTAAGTTCAATAGGCACTGCGAAAAATGGAATACCATTCTCCTCTACAATATGTACATAACGCAAAATCATATTTTCGTAGTGGATACTTGCCCTGGAAAGATTCACCGAAATAGGGATCAGCTTTTTCCCTGACCTCATAAGTGTTTTCTGAATCTCACATACTTTATTAAACACATATTCATCCAGGCGTACAATCAATCCATCCTTCTCATAAAGTGGAATAAATTCACCTGGAGATACCATAGAGCCATCTTTTTTCTTCCATCGTACAAGTGCTTCCGCACCTGCGATTTCTTCTGTTACTACATTATATTTAGGCTGGAGATAAACCACAAATTCTTCATTGCGGATAGCTTCATCAAACTCATTTTCCATCATCCTGTCACGGATATGTTTCCGCCCCATCTCCTCATCATAAAAAGCAAACGAATGCTCATAGTCATTCTGTATACTCTTCATGGCAAGAAATGCCCTGTCACAGATCAAAGTCAGCGGTAATGTCTTATCCACATTTTCATAAATACCATAATTCACAGCCAGATTTGAAATGGGAGCCCTCTCTGCAATCCTGTGAATAGCAGCTTCCACCTTTTCTTCTGCAAGGTTCAGATCTCCATATACAATAGCTACAAACTGATCTCCACCATATCTGGCTACCATTCCACTGTGAACCTGTTTTTTGTATGCATCTCCGAGATATGCCAGAACCTGATCTCCTGTTTTTTCTCCGTAGGTACCATTAATCCACTTGAAATTTTTGACATCTGCCACAACCACATGAAACTTCTGGTCATTTTTGACACGCATCAGTGTCTTTGCATGATGAAAAAATGCCTGGCGGATATAAAGTCCCGTCAGCTCATCGTATTCCAGTGCAGACAAAACAATCGCAGATTCCCGAAGCTTGATTACACTGTTGATCTTTCCCTTCACAATCCGGACATTGTAAGGCTTCCGGATAAAGTCAACGGCACCCAGTTCCAGACAGCGAACCTCATCTTCCGGGCGGTTACTTCCTGTTATTACAATTACCGGAACAGAAGAAAGCATTACATCATCCCGGATTCTGTCCAGAAACTGAAATCCGTCACAGATTGGCATACTCACATCCAGAAGAATTGCAGAAATATCACGGTAATTTTCTCCCAGCAGCTTCAGTCCCTCTTCTCCGTTAACCGCAGTCATAACTTCATAACTGTCTTCCAGGAGCTCTGCCAGAAGTTTCCGGTTCAGTTCATTATCTTCTATTATAAGAAGCTTTCTTCTGGACGATGGTCCGCCTGGTTCCAGAATTGATTCCATTTCACTGTGTTGAATATCCATATCTTCATTGGCAAAAGCCAGAACAATCGCCTCAAAATCATCTGCCTTCCCAATTCTTGCACATTTTACATAGTAATAATGTGTAATTCCGTCCCTTCTCACCCTATAGTGGATCATAAACTGGGAAACCTTTTTCAGACGCTGACAGATTTTGTCAAAATCCAGCATCTGCCTCATTCTGGTCTTATCCTCAGACGCAACATTATCTTCTATGTAAATGTCCACTACTTTTTCGTAAGGTTCCTCACGGATCAGGCTTTCACTTACTCCACCAAGTACAGGATTATGAAAACGGAATACCTGTATTTCATGTGTGGCACAGTTTACAGAATAAATATTGCTGTAGTCCTTGCCCAGCACATTGATGATTCCCAGCAGCAGAGGATTCTCTCCATTATTGGTAATTCCTCTGTATGTTTCTTCTGTTGCTTCTGCCGCCGAAAATATCATCGCATGTCCCAGTTCTCCGGACTCCAGCTGAATTTCCACTGCATCAATGGATCTCAGAACCTTTTGCTTCGTTTCCAGATAGTTCTTCGGACCTTCAATACCGTTAACAACCGGGCATTCCGCACATGGATTCTCTTCATGCATCAGACATCGATAACACTTTTCTCCCTTTTTCAGCTCCGGGTATATAATTTCTGCCGCATGGTTATAGCTGACTATATTATAATCTGCATCTATTACATACATTCCCGACGCATTCTTGCCCACTTTTTTACACCTCCAGGACCCTTGTACTTTTCTGCTTCCGGTTCTCTCCTGTCCATACTGACAAAAAAATGTTTCTGGGAAATTGACAGAGACTTCTGTCGTGACACCTCACAGATAGATCAAAATGGTCGCCAAAATTTCATAGTTATGCAATAATAATATACTCTTTTTACAACAATAGCAAACATTTTTTCATATAGTTCTCCGTTTTTCCCATATTTTTCATATGATTCCAGCAGATTTTCGCAATCTGCTTCGCTGTCTGCTCAGCTTATATAGATGTAACCAGCAATCCTGCATTTAAAAGTGTTACAATTCCCGCAATCGTCCATAAGGTTACCTTTAATCTGGTACTGTTGGCATATTTTCCCATAACTCTGGTGGACGATGTAAGATATATCTGTGTAAAAACAGTGATGGGCAGCTGCATTCCCAGGAGCATCTGCGAATAGATCAGTCCATCAAAAGGTGAACGGACCAGAAGAATCAGCAGCGCAGCGGGAACCATTGTTATCAGTACACCCTGTCTGGTTTCTTTTGTACTGATATCATATGGTTTATTAAAAATTCCCGAAAAAATAGTCCCGCCTGCCATTCCGGCTGTAATACTGGAAGAAAGACCTGCCAGAAGAAGTGCCAGGGCAAAAATCACAGAGGCTCCTTTGCCCAGAAGCGGAGTCAGCATATTTCCCGCCACAGACAGATCATTAACTGCGCCTTCCCCTTTTCTGTAAAAAGTCGCCGCTGCCATCAGAATCATTGCACTGTTGATCGCCCAGCCAATAATCATGGAAAAAAGCGTATCCTTAAACTCATATTTCAGCTGTTTCTGAATCACCTCTTCCTCTTCCAGATTCCACTGCCTGCTCTGAATTACTTCGGAATGAAGGAAAAGATTGTGCGGCATTACAACTGCTCCCAGGACACTCATAATCACAGGCATGGAATTTTCCGGGAAATATGGTTTCACCCATCCTGACACTGCCGCCGGCCAGTCAATATCTGATATACCAATCTCAACCAGAAAAGAAAAACCAATCAGAGAAACAAACAATATAATCAGTTTTTCAATTTTTTTATAGGCATTTGTAAACTGGCATACCAGTACTGCCAGCAGTATCACCATACTTCCCACCCGGACAGGAATATGAAACAGCATCTCAAGAGCTATGGCACCTCCCAGGATTTCTGCCATGGCTGTCGCAACCGCTGCTGCCACCGCTGTCCAGAGTACTATATTTTTTACTGTTTTATTCATATAGCGGCTGGCGGCTTCCGAAATACAAAGGCCCGTAACAATTCCCAGATGAGCCGCATTATGCTGCAGAATAATCAGCATAACCGTAGACAATGTCACCATCCACAGAAGACTGTATCCATAGCCGGAACCTGCAGCTATATTGGATGCCCAGTTTCCCGGATCAATAAATCCCACCGTTACAAGCAGCCCCGGGCCTACATATTTCAGAAAATCAAGACTGTTTTTCCCCACTGATTTCAGATATTTTCCCATATGGCATGTCTACCTTTCTTTATGTTAGTTTTGACTAACTATTTCAGACATACATTACCACATCCATTCCGTTTCGTCAATCCTGTATTTATTTCATCCGAAAAGACTTTCCTCTGACTGGTAAGTCTGCCAGCTCCGCCAGACGCCTGATCCCTGCATCTGCAATGGATACCGCACTTTCCACATGATTAAAATCTGTGGCACTGTAATCAAAAAGAATATTTCCCTGGGCCTCAAATTCCTCATCTCTCTCCCAGAAAAAGAATCTCATTGGCATGCATTCAAAAGCCCTGATTTCATAGCCCACATCTCCCTGTGGAAGTTCTTTTCCTCCAAGTTTGCCAAAGGCCTCCCGAAGTTCTTTTTCATGCCCGGAAAACGTAGCTTCAAACACATCCGTCTCCCCGACCTTATAGGCCGGAGCAAATGGTCTTGCATTGCGAAGATCTGCAAAAGGTACCCACTTATTCATAAAAAAAGCTCCTTCTTTTGCATATCCAAGAAGTGTATAGATATTCAGCATTTCCGTTGTATCTGGTTCCCGCTGGCCATCCATACTGCAGATCCTTCCATTTTTCAGGCTGATTCCGTATTTTCGCCCGAAATGGACCAACGTAAAAAAACCCTTTTCTTCTTTCAATTCCGGAACCCGCTTTCTTAAATTCTCCAGATCCATTTTCATGAATTTATCTGCCCAGTCTTCACATAGCTTTACATAGTTGGAAATTTTTTCATCTTTCATCTTATTTTCTCCCTCTGTTATTCCCAAATAGTTCTTCGCCGGATACTTTTGTCCGAATAAAATCTTTTTTTCAGAATACACTTTTTCCTCTTCTTACGCAAGCAAATCCGGATTCTGGATGTTTTTTCACCATTTTATCTGAATTTCAGGACCGGCTTTGACCGTTTCTTTCTATTCCGACAAATTACCTGTCAATTTTTTCAAATTCGCACAAAATTTTAACACAAAAATAACGTTTTTTTGCACAAAAAACTGGATTTTCAATCCCAAAAGGTGTATAATATGAACAAAGTTTATTGTTTTTAAGTTAAAACACTTCTGACAATAAACAAGAAATGAAAGTGAGGATTCGCCATGAAACAAAACAGTATGTTAGCAATGATTCTGGCCGGCGGAAGAGGAAGTCGTCTTCACGAGTTGACGAATAAAGTTGCCAAGCCAGCCGTTGGTTATGGTGGTAAGTATCGCATCGTGGATTTTCCGCTCAGTAACTGTGCCAACAGCGGCATTGATGTCGTAGGTGTACTGACACAGTATGAATCAGTTTTACTGAACAGCTATGTAGCAGCCGGTGGCCGCTGGGGCCTTGATGCCAAGGACAGCGGAGTTTATGTACTTCCTCCACGTGAGAAGGCGGATGCCGGTCTGGATGTATACCGTGGAACAGCTGATGCGATCTCTCAGAATATTGATTTCATCGACTCACAGAACCCGGAATACCTTCTGATCCTTTCCGGTGACCACATCTATAAGATGAATTATGCAAAGATGCTTGATGACCATATCCAGCATAAGGCAGATGCGACTATTGCAGTTATCGAGGTTCCCATGAAGGAAGCCAGCCGTTTCGGTATCATGAACACCGGTGAAGATGACCGCATCGTGGAATTTGAAGAGAAACCGGAACACCCGAAGAGCAATCTTGCCTCCATGGGTATCTACATATTCAACTGGAAGCTTCTGCGCAAGCTCCTGCTGGCAGATATCAAAAATCCGGATTCCAATCACGATTTCGGTAAAGACATCATCCCTACACTCCTTGCACAGGACAAGGCACTCTACGCCTACAAGTTCAAAGGCTACTGGAAGGATGTAGGAACCATCGATTCCCTCTGGGAGGCAAACATGGATCTTCTCAGTCCAAACAGTGAACTTGATCTTAACGATCCTACCTGGAAGATCTACACTGAGGATGCCACCTCTCTTCCACAATATATCTGTGATACAGCTGTGATCAACACTGCTTTCATCACTCAGGGCTGTGTTGTGGAGGGTGAGATCACCAACTCCGTACTTTTCACAGGCGTCAAGGTCGGTCCTGGTGCCAAGATCATCGACAGTGTCCTGATGCCGGGTGTTGTTGTTGAAGCAGGTGCCGTTGTCCAGCGTGCTCTCGTTGCAGACGGAGTCGTGATCGGTGCCAATGCTCGTGTCGGTTCCAAGGACAGTGAGCACATCGAACTTGTATCAAAACGTGTAAAGGGGGCTGAGTAATATGTTTAAAGCATTTGGAATCGTGAATTCCTCAGAAAGAAATATCCATGTGGAGGGGCTTCAGGACTACCGTGCGATCGGCGCCTTTTCATTTCTCGGAAGATATCGTGTCATCGACTTCCCGATCTCAAATATGACCAACAGCGGAATTGAGTACATTCAGGTCTATGTAAAGAACAAACCCCGTTCTCTTGTAGAACATCTCGGAACCGGACGTCACTACAACATCAACTCCAAGAGCGGTAATCTCCAACTCCTCTTTTCAGAGCATTCCGGAGTCAACGATATCTATAACACCGATATCGACAACTACTACTCCAATCTGGAGTGCATCGAAGCAGTTCATTATCCGTATGTTGTTATCGCTCCGAATTACATGATCTACACCACCGACTATTCCAAGCTGATCGATGCCCATATCGAATCCGGTGCAGATGTGACCATGCTTTATCATTCCGTTGATAATGCCAAGGAGAACTATCTGAACTGCCACATCCTGAACCTGAACCGTCAGAAGGGTGTTCTCTCCATTGAGCACAACCACGGCAATGCAAAGAACCGCAACATTTTCATGGATACCTACGTAATGAGCAAGGAGCTTTTCATCAGCCTCATCCATAAGGCAAAAGAGATCTCCTCTCTTTATACCCTTGCAGACGTGATCAATGCCGGCTGCAGAGACGGTGAGCTGGATGTGCGTGGTATATCTCATCGCGGATATTTTGCATCGATCACTGATTTCAAGAGCTATCACGATGCAAATATGGATCTGATCGACTACAAAACTGCAACGGATCTTTTCCATGATAACTGGCCGATCTATACACGCACCAACAACTCCTGTCCGACCCATTATTTTGACACAGCCAATGTTTCCAACTCCGTTATCTCCAACGGCTCCATGATCGAGGGAACTGTAGAAAATTCCATTGTCGGACGTGGCTGTACCATCAAAAAGGGCGCTGTTATCAAGAACTGTGTCGTTCTTGCAGACTGCACCATCGGTGAGAATGTCCATATCGAAAATCTGGTGGTAGACAAGCATGCCAAGATCACGCATGCCAAGGAGATCATCCGTCCTGCGGATGAGCCTGGCTACATCAAACGTAACGATACACTGTAATATTCATATATAATAAGGCCTCCGGTTCCTGTGTTACGAACCGGAGGCCTTATTTATCTCTGTACTCAGCTAAACATATGGATCCATCATTTCAGAACAGACTGGATCCATTTCAACGCATTCTCTTTATTCTTCACATTACCCGGAAGGCAGATGCACACCGGATCATATCTCAGGCCAAAGTCCTGAGCAACACTACTGCTGCCGTCAAGCTCCAGATGCTGATCATCCACAGCGCCCAGAGACTCAAACACCTCATCTCCAAACGTTTCCCTGAGATCTGCATACATTCCGCTGTCTTTCTCATGTTCATAGAGTTCCTTCGGCATGATCAGGACATCAACGGTAGCACTCTGGATTTCCGTCACATATGCGATTCTGGCATAGTAATCAAAATCCTCTCCTGTCTCGTCCGTCATCAGATTCTGCGCCACACTGACTTCTGCATATTTATCCTCTGTTCCCAGTGTCTTCAAAACATCCTCTTCCACCTTCTCAGAGTCATAATTCCCTGCATTCACCACCGCAATGGAAAGCACCGTCTTCATCTGTGCGTGCCGGTAAATATTCACTCCCAGACAGACTCCGCCAATGGCAAGAAGCACGCACAGCATATGTATCTTATAATACATCCAGATATACTGAAGCTTCTTACCTGTTCCCATTCCCTTCAGTTTCTCTTTTTCGATCCGGCGGCGTTCCTTCTTCGTCAGATCTGTTTCGTTGGGCATCTCCGGATTCAGTACACTCTCATCGTGTCCGTCACTGCCGGCCTCCGCTCTGTTTTGTAAATCCATAAAAATCTCCTTTTTCTTTCATGTCTCAGTATTTTTTACCCTGAAGCAGGATATTACAGTCGATTTCCCCGCATCCTTCGGGGGAGTACTGTGACTTATCAATAAAGGATATTTTAGCATATTTTGGTACAAAATCACAGCACATAAATATGAAAATACCATAAACTCCTCTATTTCCGGCAGATCCTCATTCCATATCCATACATTACCGCCACAGCAGTCACAAAAACACAGACCATCACCGGTCTCATCCACAGATATAAAAGATTTTTTTCAATTCCTGCTGCCACAGCCACATCCTTAAGGATATCCGCCACACAGAGATGGAACAGATAAATAAAAAATGCATATTTCTGACCGATGGCTACCGGAAGCTCGGGCACTTTCCGATTTTTTCCCATGATCGCAATGAGAAAAAGGCCAACAGCCATAAATACTGAACCCAGAAACAATTCCAGTTTGCCAAAATACCGGTATTCCAGCAGACTTACGATTACGCCGCCAGCTGCCGTGCCATACAAAAGAAGCACTTTTTTTCCGGCAAACCAGGCTTCCAGCTTTTCCTGATGTCTGTGTATCAGATGTCCCAACATAAAAAACGGAAATCCGGTAAACAGATAGTTTCGAAACTGCATAACACGGAAATGCTTTTCCGGGAACAGGAAGGTCGAAAATTCCTCCATTCCGAAATGGATCAGAAGAAGCACCGGTATCAGAACATATGCCTGCTTACAAATCCGGAATCTTGCTGCCAGGGCAAAAAGAAGATAACAATAGAGCAGTGCCGGGAGAAACCACAGATGCCATTTCACCTGAGAGCTGTTATTATATAGAAGAAACTGGCGAATATGTTCCCCCGAAACCAGGGCTTCCAGCCATTCCTTCTGGCTTGCTCCGTCGATGTGGTTCTGGATCAGCTCCCACAGACAGCAGACCGGAAATGCCACAAGCATCAGCTTCAGAACATGCCGGATCTTTTTTCCGGTTCTTATAAATTCCGTATCATCGCCACGGAAACAAAAATATCCGGATACCATAAAAAACACAGGTACTGCAAATCTGGCAAGTACATTGGCTATGATTCCGGCATTTCCCGGAAAATGGACGTGAAGAAGCACAACTGCATAAGCACAGATCGCCTTTACCATATCCAGAGTACGGTTTCGCATAAAAATTACTCCTTTTTATATCGAACGCTTATCCCGGAAATATGATTCCGGGGTTCCTTTTTTTCGAAACGATATACTAACAAACCAGCAGAATTTTGTCAATGCTGTTTTTCTCTTGTACGGCTTCCGAATCTGAATTATAATTCTTTTATGACTTCTATTGCAGGATGTTTATTATTTCCTCAGAAAGGATTTTATTTTTTATGAAAAAAGACGGCTACTATTCTTCCGGCGAATTTGCACGCATGGCACATGTAACTCTGCGTACTGTCCGCTATTATGATAAACAGGATATCCTGAAACCCTCTCTCGTTACCGAATCCGGCGCACGTTTTTATACAGACGAGGATTTTGCAAGGCTTCAGCAGATCCTCCTTCTGAAATACCTTGGCTTTTCCCTGGATGACATCCGTGAAATGACCATCGGTGATTCCGATTATCATTTCATGCTGAATTCTCTGAATATCCAGCTTCGTCTGGTCCGTGACCGGATCGAACAGATGCAGCTGGTGGAAAAAGCGATCCAGGATACCGCACAGATGATAAAGGAACAGCACACCATTGACTGGAGCCAGATGCTGAACCTGATCCACCTGACCGGCATGGAAAAAAGCCTCAAGAATCAGTATCAGAATGCCACCAACATTTCCTCCAGGATCAACCTCCACAGCCTGTACTCCCAGAACAAACAGGGATGGTTTCCCTGGATCTTTGAGCAATGCCGGATCTCACCCGGTCTTCGTATTCTGGAGCTGGGCTGCGGGGACGGAACGTTATGGACCGACAACCTTTCCCTTCTGCCGGAGGATATCTCCATCACACTTTCCGATATTTCCAGCGGTATGCTCCGTGATGCCAGACGAGCCATCGGTTCCTCGGATACCCGGTTTGCATTCCGGGCCTTTGACTGCCGAAAAATCCCCTGCAAGGACGAAAGCTTTGATCTGGTGATCGCCAATCACGTGCTTTTTTACTGCGATGATATTCCCTCCGTCCTGAAGGAAGTCCGCCGTGTCCTCGCTCCCGGCGGAAGATTTCTCTGCAGTGCTTACGGAAAGGCACATATGCAGGAGGTCAGCCAGCTGGTGCAGGATTTTGATGAACGGATCGTGCTTTCCGCAGACCGGCTTTATGAACGGTTCGGACGTGAAAACGGCCAGAGTATCCTGGCGCCTTTTTTCCCAAAGGCTCAGTGGCTTTCTTATGAAGACTGCCTTCTGGTCCAGGATGCGGAGCCGCTGATCTCCTACGTCCTCTCCTGCCACGGCAACCAGAATCAGTATATATTGGACCGTTACAAGGAATTCCGGGCCTACACCGCCAGAAAAACTGCCAAAGGATTCCGCATTACCAAGGATGCCGGCGTATTTCTTTGTGAAAAATAGCCAAAAATAAAAATTATGAAAAAAGCTCTTGAAGGTGACCTTGCGTCACCTTTTATAATACAGTTACAGTAACAAAATTATGTGCAGGCACGACTTATGCTGCACATCATCACGCAAAGGAGAAAACATATGAAAGGAATTATTTTAGCCGGAGGCTCCGGAACACGTCTTTACCCGCTTACCATGGTGACCTCCAAACAGCTTCTGCCGATCTTTGACAAACCGATGATCTACTATCCTATGTCTGTTCTTATGAACGCAGGCATCCGTGATATCCTGATCATCTCCACCCCGCAGGATACCCCGAGATTTAAGGAGCTTCTCGGTGACGGCCATCAGTTCGGTGTCAACCTTACCTATGCTGTACAGCCAAGCCCGGACGGACTTGCTCAGGCATTTATCATCGGCGAGGAATTCATCGGCAACGACACCGTATGTATGGTCCTTGGTGACAACATTTTCGCAGGACATGGCCTCAAAAAGCGCCTGAAAGCTGCTGTAGACAATGCAGAAACAGGCAAAGGTGCCACTGTTTTCGGATACTATGTAGATGATCCGGAGCGTTTCGGCATCGTGGAATTCGACCAGAACGGAAAAGCAGTTTCCATTGAAGAGAAACCGGAAAAGCCAAAGAGTAACTACTGTGTCACCGGTCTCTACTTCTACGACAACAAGGTTGTAGAGTACGCAAAGAACCTGAAGCCAAGCGCAAGAGGCGAGCTTGAGATCACAGACCTGAACCGTATCTATCTTGAGAAGGGACAGCTGAACGTCGAGCTTCTGGGCCAGGGCTTCACATGGCTGGATACCGGTACACACGAAAGCCTTGTAGAGGCAACCAACTTCGTAAAGACCATGGAGCAGCATCAGCACCGCAAGATCGCATGCCTTGAGGAGATTGCTTACTTAAACGGCTGGATCACAAAGGAGGACGTGCTCAAGGTTTACGAAATCCTTAAGAAAAACCAGTACGGTCAGTATCTCAAGGATGTTCTGGACGGAAAATATCTGGACGCTCTTCACTGAGCCGATCTGTTTTTTAACACTGTATTTACCGGCGGGCTCCGTTCCGACGGAATCCGCATAAGATCAATCATTCATATTATAAAGGAGATTTTTTATGACAATCATTGTTACCGGCGGTGCCGGATTTATCGGAAGCAACTTTATTTTTCATATGATGGAGGCTCATCCGGACTATCGTATCGTATGCCTGGACTGCCTGACTTACGCAGGAAACCTTTCCACTCTTGCACCGGTTATGGACAAACCGAACTTCCGCTTTGTAAAGGAGAGCATCACAGACCGTGACGCTGTTTACAAACTTTTCGAGGAAGAGCATCCGGACATCGTGGTAAACTTCGCAGCTGAGAGCCACGTAGACCGTTCCATCGAAAACCCGGAGGTATTCCTTGACACCAACATCAAGGGTACTGCTGTTCTCATGGATGCCTGCCGTAAATACGGAATCCAGCGTTATCATCAGGTTTCCACAGATGAGGTTTACGGAGATCTTCCTCTTGACAGACCGGACCTCTTCTTCACAGAGGAAACTCCGATCCATACAAGCAGCCCGTACAGCTCCTCCAAAGCAGGTGCTGACCTTCTTGTTCTCGCATACCACAGAACCTACGGCCTGCCTGTGACCATCAGCCGCTGCTCCAACAACTACGGCCCGTATCACTTCCCGGAAAAGCTGATTCCTCTGATGATCGCCAACGCTCTCAATGACAAACCGCTCCCGGTTTACGGAAAAGGCGAAAACGTCCGCGACTGGCTCTATGTTGAGGATCACTGCCGTGCCATTGACCTGATCATCCACAAAGGACGTGTAGGCGAGGTTTACAATGTAGGCGGACATAACGAGATGAAAAACATCGATATCGTAAAACTGATCTGCAAGGAGCTTGGCAAACCGGAAAGCCTGATCACACACGTGGCAGACCGTAAAGGCCATGACATGCGCTACGCTATCGACCCGACCAAGATCCATAACGAACTTGGCTGGCTTCCGGAGACAAAATTTGCAGACGGAATCAAAAAGACCATCAAATGGTACCTTGACAACAAGGAATGGTGGGAAACCATCATCTCCGGTGAGTACCAGAATTACTACGAAAAAATGTATGGAAACCGCGAGGAGGTTAAAGCATGAAATTTTTCGTAACAGGCGTTGGCGGCCAGCTTGGCCATGACGTGATGAACGAACTGTCCAGCCGTGGACATGAAGGCGTAGGAAGCGACATTGCACCTTCCTACAGCGGCATTGCAGATGGTACTCCGGTTACCACCATGCCTTATGTCCAGCTGGATATCACAGATAAAGAAGCTGTAGCAAAAGTGATCCGTGAAGTAAATCCTGACGCAGTGATCCACTGTGCCGCATGGACAGCCGTAGATGCTGCCGAAGATGAGGAAAACCGTGAAAAAGTGCGGCTTGTCAATGTAGTGGGAACCCAGAATATTGCGGACATCTGCAAAGAGCTTGGCATCAAAATGATGTACATTTCCACAGACTATGTTTTTGACGGTCAGGGAACCACTCCATGGGATCCGGACTGCAAAGACTACGCTCCACAGAATGTATACGGCCAGACCAAACTTGACGGTGAACTGGCAGTATCCGGTACTGTTGATAAGTTCTTTATCGTACGTATTGCCTGGGTATTCGGCAAAAACGGAAAGAACTTTATCCGTACTATGGTAAATCTTGGAAAAACTCACGACAAACTTACCGTTGTCAGTGATCAGATCGGAACTCCGACTTATACTTACGATCTTGCCCGCCTTCTGGTTGACATGATCGAGACCGATAAATATGGTTACTATCATGCAACCAACGAGGGCGGCTACATCAGCTGGTACGATTTTACAAAAGAAATCTTCCGTCAGGCCGCTGCCCTCGGACATAAAGAATACGAAAATGTGCAGGTTTCCCCTGTTACAACTGCGGAATATGGTGTTTCCAAAGCGGTCCGTCCTTTCAACAGCCGCCTGGATAAATCCAAACTTGTAAAGAACGGCTTCCAGCCTCTTCCAACATGGCAGGATGCTCTGGAGCGTTATCTGAAAGAAATTCTGTAAATTTCTGTAAATAGCACAAAAACGCCTGCATTACATGCCGGTCCAGAATTCATAACTTCTGGCCGACGACTGTGGTGCAGGCGTTTTTTTATTATTATGAAAAAAATTATTCTACGGTAACACTTTTGGCAAGATTTCTTGGTTTATCCACATCCAGGCCTTTGTTTACACTTACATAGTAACCCAGAAGCTGTAACGGGATCACCGCCAGGGATGTTGCAAAATGCGGATCTGTCTTTGGAATATATACCGTGAAATCTGCAGTATCTTCAGTATTATAATTTCCAAATGTTGTAAGTCCCATCAGATATGCACCACGGCTCTTGCACTCAACCATGTTACTGATGGTTTTTTCGTAAAGTTTCGGCTGTGTCAAAACACCGATCACAAGAGTTCCATCCTCGATCAGTGAAATCGTTCCATGTTTCAGCTCACCGGCTGCATATGCCTCAGAATGAATATAACTGATCTCCTTCATCTTAAGACTTCCCTCAAGACTGATGGCATAATCAATTCCTCTTCCGATAAAGAAAATATCCTTGGCATTGGCCTGTTTGGAAGCAAACCACTGCAGTCTTTCCTTATCCTCAAGAATTCTCTTGATTTTCTCCGGGAGTGTCTTCAGTTCTTTTACATAGGCATCACACTGTTCTTCTGTGATCTCACTTCTGATCTTCGCAAACTGGAGTGCCAGCACATAGGCTGCGATCAGCTGTGTACTGTAAGCCTTCGTGGTCGCAACAGAAATCTCCGGACCTGCAAGTGTATAAAATACATTGTCTGCCTCTCTTGCAATAGAAGAACCGATAACATTCACAATAGCAAGTGTACGGATCCCTCTGGCTTTACATTCGCGGAGTGCCGCAAGGCTGTCTGCTGTCTCACCGGACTGACTGACAATGATCGCAAGGCCGTTTTTGTCCAGGATCGGATTACGATATCGAAATTCTGATGCCAGCTCTACACGTACCGGGATACGTGCCAGATCTTCAAACACATACTGTGCTGCCATACCGACATGATATGCGGAGCCGCAGGCAACGATATAGATCTGGCTGACATTCCTGATCGTATCCTCATCCAGTCCAACCTCGGAAAGATCAATTTTTCCATCTTTTACAACCGAATTGATTGTATCAGAAACTGCCTTCGGCTGCTCATGGATCTCTTTCATCATGAAATGTTCAAATCCGGCCTTCTCTGCTGCTTCCGCATCCCACTCGATCGTCTTGAGTTCCTTCTCGATCTCTTCTCCATCCAGATTGTAAAAGGTGATCTCTCCCTTTTTCACATGAGCCATCTCCTGATTTCCAATATAATAAACATTTCTTGTATATTTCAGGATTGCCGGAACATCTGACGCAATATAAGATTCCCCATCGCCTACTCCGAGGATCATCGGGCTGTCTTTTCTTGCCACAAAAATCTCTCCTGGATAGTCACGGAACATCATTGCAAGTGCATAAGAACCACGGATACGTACCATTGCATGGCCGACTGCCTCAACCGGTGATTCTCCATATTTCTTATAATAATAATCCACAAGGTTTACCGCAACTTCTGTATCCGTAGCAGAATAAAAAGTATATCCTTTGCGGAGAAGTTTGGCCTTCAGCTCCTGGTAGTTCTCAATGATGCCGTTGTGTACGGCAACAACATTTCCATTTTCACTGACATGCGGGTGTGCATTCGTCTCGGATGGCTCTCCATGTGTTGCCCATCTCGTATGGCCAATGCCACAGGTTCCCGGAACCGATTCTCCTCCATTAGTCTTCTCGATCAGAACTTTAAGGCGACCTTTTGCCTTAATGACTTCTGTTTCTTTATCACCGTCACGCACTGCGATACCGGCGGAATCATATCCTCTGTATTCAAGTTTCGAAAGGCCATCCAGCAAAATCGGTGCTGCCTGATGCTTACCTGTAAAACCTACTATTCCACACATATTCTAGTCTCCTTTATAATATGTATAACATTTTTTCTGTGAAAGTATATCACATATTTCTTTTTTTTGCGATAAATACTTTTTCCCTAACGTTCTGTGATCTTTCCCGGATTATCGATCAGTATTTTTTTTACATATTCTTTTCCCATTATTTTTTCCATTTTTGCAGCGCATTTACCAATCTGGGGGATTCTTTCATTCTGCCGGTGCCCGTCTGAGCCTACAAAATCCAGGATTCCCTGTTTCATCAGTTTTTTCGCGAATAATTTCGCTCCAAATCCACTTTCTCCGCTGATCGTATCCGCATTGATCTGGATATAAGCCCCTGCTTCTCTTAACTCTTCAAGAAACCTGATATCGCTTCTGGTCGCCTTATAACGTTCTGCATGGGCAATGATCGGAATAAATCCGTTCATCAGAAGACTTCGTACCCTTTCTTCTATATAACTCTTTTCATCACTGTTACTGAATTCTACAAGTACATATCTGGAACCGGCCAATGTAAGTCTCCGGCCTTTTTTCAGGCATTCTACCATATCCATACTGGAATGCAGTTCACAGCCCAGATAAAGCTGCAGGTCACCCTGTCCGATCTTGATGGCTTCTCTTCTCAGCTGCATAAACTGTCTTGTTACAATATTCATATGTGGCTCAAACATTTCATATCGAAAATGGGGTGTCAGTATTACATGTCGCACGCCTTCTTTATATTCTTTACTCAGCATCCACAGGGATTCTTCCATATTCCTTGCGCCATCATCTACCCCTGGCAGAATATGGCAATGAATATCATAAAGTCCTTTCATCAAAACAATCCTTTCATTTCTCTTAGCAGTATCTCTGTGTTTTCTCTCGTGGCTATTATACAATCCTGTCATTTATTACGCAAGGTCTTTATTATTCTTCTCTCCTATGTTAAAATAGATACACGGCAATGAGTGCAGCAGTTACAGGAGGAGCCTTATTTTTTTGCCAACCGTGATTGGCTGCCATAAGGAGGATATAAACATATGACAAAAC